>Ga0209515_10000716_pt1 | contig 58472 bp, 64 predicted proteins | sample Subgroupgradi54m_FD_187454 | JGI IMG/M metagenome (GOLD analysis project Ga0209515, IMG submission 187454) | Subsurface groundwater microbial communities from S. Glens Falls, New York, USA - GMW60B uncontaminated upgradient, 5.4 m (SPAdes)... ... | reverse complement strand
TGTCCGGAGCTCGTTCCGTCGGAGTTGGCTTTGAAGCAGCGGTGTCCCGAAGAGGACAGGCGGGAGAGGAGGTGGGTCGATTGCGCCTTACGTGAAAAAGTTATTTATGCGGGAATACTAGCGGTCCGCCGCCGCCTGGCGGCCGTTCTGAAGCAGCCCCGACACGGGCGCCAACGCGAGCAGGTAGGAAAACCAGACGGGAACCGCCCATGCGCGCACTTTACGGTGGAAGCATAAGGCCGAGACGAGCAGGGCCAATAATGCTCCTAGGTACGATACTTGTCGTATGTTGTTGCCGTTTAAAGGGAGTGCGTAGTACGGAGAAAGATTGAACGGCAAGAATGTCTTGCTCAGATAAAACCACGCACCCGACAACGCGACGAGAACCCGATCCACGGCGCCAAGATTCAGGCCATGCAGATCTCCCGCGTAAAGACCCCCAATATTTTTGCATGCCGCGAACAGGCCGATGACGGCATGCGGGAGCAAACTCGCGACGGTCTTCCGTGCATCCCGGCGCAAGACTACGGTATCGATAATAAATATAAACGGCACAACGGCAATCGAGGTTCCCTTTGAGAGCACGGCGCCCAGGAAGGCGAACGCCGATAGACGGCGGCGATCTTCCAGCCAGAGATATATGGATAGAACGGCAAAAAAACCGGAGAGGACATCGCGGCGCTCCGTGATCCATATGACGGACTCGACCCTCAACGGATGAAGAGCGAAAAACAACGCGGCGCCTGCGGCGCCCAACGGCGCGGAGAGCCCGCGCGGGAGCAATCGACGGCACACCAATAGAAAAAGGCCGGCGGTGATAGCGTGGAACGCGACGTTGGTTCGCCGGAATGCTTCCGGATCGAGACCCCAAAGCTGCAAATCAATACACCATGATAACCACGATAATGGCTGCCACGGACCGTAATGGCGGGAATGCCACATCCACTTCAAATTTTCCCATGACATCCCCCGCCACATGGGGTCGTCGAGCAAGGTTTTCGTGTCATCCCACCGAAGAAACCGCGCCTTCGGCGCGAAGGCGTAAAACACGATGAAGACGACCGTTGTGATAAGTGCCGGCGTCCACTTTTTATTTAAGGACACAAAGTGCGGGCGAGCGCGCGCCAGGCGTCGAACGGAATTTCCTCGGGGCGTGCCGAAATGTTTAATCCCGCAGCCTTGAATGCCGCATCGACTTCCCCGCGCGGTTTCCCTATCGCTTTAGACAACACCCCCGCCGCCATCTTGCGGCGCTGCGAAAATGCGGTCTTGGCTAGGCGCCAAAACGCCTTTTCTTCGTCGACGGGCAGGCGCGGCGCCGCCAGGCGCGTCAGCACGACCACCGCGGAATCGACCTTCGGAACCGGCATGAAGGCCGCGCGCGGAACCTCGAACGCCAGCTCCGCGTCGGCGCGCGCGAGGACCGACAGCGACAGCAGGCCGTAGTCGGCGCCGCCGAGCCTGGCGACAATCCGCTCACCCACTTCCTTCTGAAACATCAGAACCGCGCGGGTCCATCCGTTCCACGTCAAAAGTTTCTGCAGGATCGGCGTGCCGACAGCATAAGGCAGATTGCCGACGACGAGCCACGGCCCCGGCCCGAGTTCGCGGAGATCGAAGCGCAAGAAGTCCTCGTTGATCGTCTTCAGGTTGACGGCGGCTTCGGAGCCGACCATGCCCGCGAGCTTGTTGGCGATAATCTCATCGAGCTCGATGGCGGTCACCTGCGCACCGGTCGCGAGCAGGCGGCCCGTCAGCGCGCCGCGTCCGGGGCCGATCTCGAGGAGATTGTCGCCGGAGCGGGCGTTTGCCAGCGCCGCGACGTCGTCGCGAGCGCCCTCGTCGCGCAAAAAGTGCTGGCTGAGCCTCGCTCCCATTTTAAACCCCCGCCGCGCTTCCTCCGCGGCGGCGGCGCAGAAGGTCCTCGCCGATCTTCCAGACATCGCCGGCACCGAGCGTCAGCACGACGTCGCCCGGGCGCAGATCGCGGGCCGCGTCGAGCGCGCCCGGAAACGGCACCGCCTTCACGCCCGACTTGCGGATCGAGTCGATGATGACCGACGCGGTGACGCCAGGAAGCGGCTTCTCCCCCGCCGCGTAGATGTCGGTCACGTACACCAGATCGGCGCCCTTGAAGGCGGCGCCGAATTCTTTGGAGAGGAGCTTGGTGCGGCTGAAGCGATGCGGCTGGAAGATGACGACGACGCGCTTGGCCTTCCACAGGCCCGAGACGGCGGACAAAGTGGCGCGCACCTCGGTCGGGTGGTGGCCGTAATCGTCCACGAATTCGACGCCGACCGCGGCGCCCAGACGGTCCATGCGCCGGCCCACGCCGCGAAAATCGGCGAGTCCGCGCGCGAGACGCTTGAGGTCGAAACCGAGAAAATGTCCCGCGGCGATGGCGGCGAGCGCGTTGGAGACATTGTGTCGGCCCGCGACGCGCAGCCGCATTGTTATTATTTTTTTGCCGTTGTGCAGGACGTCGCAGGCCGAACCGTCCTTGCTCAGGCGCACGTTTATCGCGCGCCAGTCGGCGCCGGCGCCGAAGCCGAAGGTCACAACGTGCCGCGTCACGCGAGGGCGGATCGACGACAGCACGGGGTCGTCGCAGCACAGAACCGCGGCTCCATAAAAAGGCAGCCGGTGGAGATGCGCGACGAACGCGTCTTTGAGCGCGTCCATGGTCTTGTAATGATCCATGTGGTCGTTGTCAATGTTCGTGACGACGGCGACGAGCGGGGTCAGGAACAGAAACGAACCGTCCGACTCGTCGGCCTCAACGACTAAATAGTCGCCGACGCCGAGTTTCGCGTTGGATTGGATGTTCTTGAGCTGGCCGCCGATGATCATCGTCGGACCAGCGCCGGCTTCCTTGAGGGCCATCGAGACCAGGGAAGTCGTCGTGGTCTTGCCGTGTGAGCCCGCGATCGTGACCGTCTTCTTCATGCGGCCGAGCTCGGCGAGCATCTGAGCGCGGAGTATCACGGGGATGCCGCGCTTGCGCGCGTAGCTCACCTCGGCGTTGTCCGCGGCGACGGCCGATGAGACGACGACGACCTGCGCGCCCGCGGCGTGAGACGCCGCGTGCCCTTCATAGACCCGCACGCCGGCCGCCTGCAGGCGGCGCGTGGTTTCGGTGGACTTCACGTCGGAACCCGAAACCTTGTAGCCGAGGTTGTTGAGCACTTCGGCGATGCCGCTCATACCGACGCCGCCGATGCCCACGAAGTGAATGTGCCGCACGAACGACTTCATGAGGTCCTTCTTCATTTCTTGTCTCCGGCGACCGTCGCGACCGCGGGACGCAGCAGCCACTTGAGGCCGTCGGCGGCGGCCTTGTTCTTAGGCGCGAGCTCGAGCGCCTTGCGCAAGGCCGCGACGGCGCCGGTCTCGTCGCCGATCATCACGGAGGAAACGCCGCGCCCGAGCCAAGCCGGGACGCAGGCCGCGTCGAGCTCGGTCGCGCGGCGGAACGCGCTGTCGGCGCGTTGGCCTTCGCCGACGGCCGCGTGGGCCAGCCCGGTCGCCGTCCACCAGTCCGCGTCGTCCGGGTGGTCCGGCTTCTCGCCGTTTTCGGGCAGAACCTCGGCCACGAGCGCCATCCAGCCGGTGCCGATGACCCAGAGGCCCATGTCGTTGCCGACCTGGCGCGGCTGATAGCTGACCTTCGCCGGATTTTCGGCGTCGCCGCGGCCGGCCTCAACGGGGCGCGTGAAGGTCAGGTTCATGCCCAGGCGCGCGTCGGTCTCGGGGGGCGCTTGGCTCATCGTCTTGCGCAGGTCGGACATAATACTCTTCACCTGCTCGTCGCGGGGCCCCGCGTCGCCGGGCTTGAGCGCATAGTCGCGCCGCACGGCTTGCGGTGAAGCGCCGCCCCCCGCGCCGTCGTGCGCGCGGGCCAGCGCCTTCTTGAGGCTGCGACCCTCGCCCGGCTCATCGCGGACGAGCTTCGGCCTCGGCAGGAACACCGCGTCCACTTTCATCAAGGCGCCCTGGTTGAGCGGCACGCGCCGCAGATTGCGCTCGAAGACCGCCAGCGGGTCGGTCTCCGCGGACGGCTCGGGCTCCTTGGCTTTCGGGTCCGGGGGAATCTCTCCAGGCTTGGCCGCGCGCTTGCCCCCGGCGTAAGAGACCGACAACTGAAGCCCCGGGCCGCCGCTCTCCGGCGTGAGATGGAAAGCCTCGCTCAAAGTGGCGCGAGCCTTGGCGCGGTCGCCGGCCTTGAGCTGCAGGCGCGCCAGGCGCATGCGCGCCACCGAATCGCCGGGCTTGAGATTCACGGCGCGCTTGAGCGTGGCGAGCGCGGCCTTGTCCTCCTTGAGCCGCTCCTCGGCGCAGCCGAGCTCGAGCATCGCGTCCTCGTAGTGGGATTCCAGCTTGACGGCCTCGCGCAGCTGCTCCGCCGAATCGGCGTCGCGCCCGAGCTTGCGGTACAGCTGGCCGAGCTGGAAGCGATACAAGGGATTTTTCTTGTCCAGGTCCACGGCCTTGCGGAACAGGACCAGGGCCTCGGGCACATCGCCACGCGACTCGCGGATGGAGCCCAGGTTCATCTGCGCGTCGGCGCGAGTCGGCTCGAGCTCGGCCGCCTTGCGGAACGCGCGTTCCGACGCGAGCGCGTCGCCTTTCCACGCGTAAGAGATGCCGAGCAGAAGGTAGGCCTGCGCGCTGGCCGGGTCTAGGCCGAGCGCGGTGTTGTATGAGCCGATGGATTCGTCGACTTGGCCGTTCCAGTATTGCGCCACGCCGAGCAGCATATGGCCGACGGGATTCTTCGGGTCGGCGGCGACGGCGCGCCGCATCTCCTGGAGCGCCAGGTCGTATTTTTTCTCCTCGATGTAGCGGTGACCCTGGCGCATGCCGCGCACGGCCTGCGCCGCCATGATCTGATCCCAGACCGTCTCCTGGCCGGGCTCGGTTTTCTCGGCGCGGGCGGAAACGGCAACAGCAACGGAGAACCACAAAGACACCAAGACGCAAAGAAGAGAACGGAGGCGGGGCATTATGGCGCGCAGGGCATGGCCGCGGTGGCTGATCGCGTTCTTCTCGTCGGGTCCGAGTTCGGCCAAGGTGCGGCCGTCCGTCAAAGTGAACAGCGGATCGTAGCCGAAGCCGCCGTCGCCGCGCGGTGCGGCGGCGATCAAGCCGTCGAGGCGGCCGTCCGCGAATTCGACGCGTCCCTCGGGATCGGACAGGGCCATCACCGTCCGGAAGTACGCGGCGCGCCGAGGGCCCGTCGCTCCGGAGAGTTCCTTGAGAAGTTTCGCGCAATTGTCGGCGAAGGTACAGCCGGGTCCCGCCCAACGCGCGGAGTGGACGCCGGGGGCGCCGTCCAAGGCGGCGACGAACAAGCCCGAGTCGTCGGCCAGCGCCCAGGTCCCGCAGGCGCGGGCGGACTCGACCGCCTTTTTCCCGGCGTTGCCTTCCAGCGTGTCGAGGTCCTCGACCGTTTCGGGAAACGCCGGGAAAGCGTCAAGCGAGGCGAGCGCAGTTCCTGAAACGCCGAGAATACGCGAGATTTCCGCCGCTTTATGAGCGTTGCGCGTGGCGAGCACGAGTCGGGCCGGGTGGCGGGACAAGGTAGGGCGTATGCTATCATTTTCCCGTGAGACGCCTCCTCCTCGTCCTCGTCGCCGCGCTGGCCTTCGGTTCGTCCGCCTGCCGGAGTTTGGGAAACACGGACGATCTCTCCGATCAGGCGACCAAGGCGCGCATCGAAGCCCTGCTGCGCGGCCGCCGGGACCTCGATCTCAAGTATGTGACCGTGGACGTCAACGCGGGCGCCGCCACGCTCTCGGGGATCGTGCCCAACGTCGATCAGCTCCGCATCATCCGCCGGCTCGCCGCGGGCGTGCGCGGCGTCGATCAGGTCTTAAACAACCTCATCATCCAGGAATGAACGGCCCGCTGCTGCGCGGCGAATTGCTGCGCTGGTATGGTCGCGCCAAGCGCGACCTTCCCTGGCGTAAAAACTCGACTCCGTACCGCGTCTGGGTTTCCGAGATCATGCTGCAGCAGACGACCGTGGCCGCGGTAACGCCGAAGTACGAGGCTTTTCTGCGCCGCTTCCCAACGCCCGCTTCCCTCGCGCATTCAATAGAAGACGAGGTCCTCAAGCATTGGGCCGGTCTCGGCTACTACTCGCGGGCCCGCAATCTCCGGCGCGCCGCGCTCGAGATCGTCGCGGCTCACGGCGGCAAATTCCCGTCCGAGTACGACGCCGTTCTCGCCCTCCCCGGCATCGGCCGCTACACGGCGGGCGCCATCCTCTCGATCGCGTTTCAAAAACCGTATCCGCTCGTCGACGGCAACGTGATCCGCGTCTTCTCGCGTCTCTTCGGGCTGAAGGGCCGCGCGAAAGACCCGGCGTTCGTTAAAAAAATGTGGCCGCTAGCTGAACGCCTCGTGCCGGCGAAAAAACCCGGCGACTGGAACCAGGCCTTGATGGAACTCGGCGCCACCGTATGCACGCCCGACTCCCCCTCCTGCGGCGCTTGTCCGGTCGCGAGGCATTGCTTAGCGTTCAAGAAGGGTCTTCAGGACGCGCTCCCTCTTCCCGAGGTCCGACGCAAGCCGGTGCCCGTGCGCTGGACCTGCCTTTGGATCGAGAAAAAAGGGCAGGTGCTTCTGTGGCGGCGCTCCGACAAGGAACGGCTCCTGAAGAACCTTTGGGGCCTGCCCGAGGCGGGGCGCTTAGCTGCCTCTCCCGGCCGTCGGATCGCTGCCGCCTCGCACTCGATCACCCATCACGCGCTCAAGGTGGAGCTACGAAAAGCCTCCCCGCAAAACGGAGCGGCCTTGCCGCACGAGGCGAAGTGGGTGCCGCGCTCCGAGGTTCGCGACTACTTGGTCTCGTCGCTGTGGCTCAAGCTCCTCAAGGGCGCCGGATATCCGGCCTGAGAGGACGCCTCCTTTACCGAACTTTTGCCCCCATTTCACCGAATTCTATCCATCCTGTAATCACCCCGGACGCCTGGGGGTCTACACTTTGATCATGAGCTGGGTCTTGGTGATCGAAGACGAAGAGGACATCTCGGAGTTTCTCCGCTACATTCTTGAGAACGAGAATTACACGGTGAAGACGGCTTCGAGCCTCGCCGAGGCGCGGCTGCATCTCAAGAGCGGCCTGCCCGACGCGGTCCTGCTCGACCGCGGCCTGCCGGACGGCGACGGGCTCGATATCTGCCGCGAGCTCAAAAGCGCCGGTAAAATGCCGCCGATCCTCATTCTGAGCGCGCGCAAGGATCCGGCGGAAGTGCGTGAGGGCCTCGCCGCCGGAGCCGACCACTACATCACGAAACCATTCCACTTCATGGACGTGATTTCCCGCCTCAACCCGGCGCAGTAGAGCCCCGCTACCGCGGAGAAATGACGCTTGCGCCGCGCGCAAAATTTGACTAAACTGCGTTCATGTCCCACCGCGTGCTGGTCGTCGAAGACGATCTTGACATTCAGGGCTACTGCAAGATCATGCTCGAATCCGAGGGCTTCACCGTGGATGCCTGCGACACCGTGGCCGAAGCCCGCCGCCTCTTCGCCGCGAACCGCCCCGACCTGGTCGTCCTCGACATCGGCCTGCCCGACGGCACCGGCACAGACCTCATGAAAGAGTGGCATGGTTTTCCGGGCCCCAAAATTCCCATCCTCTTCCTGACCGGCCGCGGCGACCTTAAGACCCGTCTTGATTGCTTTCGGCAGGGCGCCCAGGACTATGTCCTCAAGCCGTTCGCCGAAGAGGAATTGCTCGCCCGCGTGAAGGTCCACCTTCAGATCAAGACCTCCCACGATGAGCTCGTCAAGCGCAACTACGAGCTGGAGCTGGTGGCGCGCGCCCGGCAGGACATGACGGACATGATCGTCCACGACCTCAAGTCTCCGCTCACCGCGATCAAGGGCACGCTCGAGCTGATCCGCGCGCGCGGCCTCATCAGCCAGGGAAGCTACGCCGCTTTGCTGTCGAACGCGGGCACGGCCGCCGATTTCATGCTCCTGATGCTCAACGACATGCTCGACCTGGCGCAGGCCAAGACCTCGGGCCTCAAGGTGGACCCGGTCGCCATCGACCCGGCGCTCCTCCTCAATAAGATCGAGACCTTGTTCGTCGGGCGCATGAAGCAGACGGGCGCGTCTTTAGTCATGAACGTCGCCCCCGGCGTCGAGAAGGTGCGCGCGGATCAGAACCTCCTCTACCGCATCCTGGCCAACCTGGTCGCCAACGCGCTGAAAGCGGCCCCCGGCGCCCACCCGGTCGAGGTGGACTGCGGGTTCAACGGCGTCGCCGCGCGCTTCATCGTGTCGGACCGCGGCCATGGCGTGCCCGACGCGGAAAAGAAGCGCGTCTTCGAGAAATACGTCACCAGCGGCCGCAAGGACGCCGCGATGGACACCGGCACGGGCATCGGCCTCAGCTTCTGCCACGCGGCCGTCGCCGCGCACAAGGGCCGCATCTGGGTCGAGGACCGCCCCGGCGGCGGCAGCCGCTTCCTGTTCGACCTCCCGCAAACAGCCTCGTAAAACGCCGTTTATCGGGTTGACGCGAGGCCCGTTCTATGAGACCATAGGACCTATGAAGACCATAGGCCTGTCGGTCGCACTCCTGATCTCGGCGTCCTTGTCGTTCGCGGACGAATTCCCCCCGAAAATAGACCCTCCCGTCGCCCGTGACCTATGGGTCTCCTTTGATCAGGCGGACCTGGCTTCACCCGAGGCCGCGGGCTTCCCACTCTCGTCGCCCGTCCTCTCCGACGCGCGCACCGCGGTGTATGTCGTCCGTGAGCAGATGCTCCCAGTCCTTTCAGAATTCATGCACGACCGCTTCAAGCGCTGCGGCGGCTACCTCGCCCACGATTCGGAAGCCGCAGCGCGCGCGGCGATGCGCCCATCGGCAGTCGTGCCGCGCGTCGCGTATACGCTCGACCAGCAGGCGGTCGTGACGCCGCTCGTCGCCGCCGTATCGGAAGCCAACATCCGCGGCACGATCGCGGACTTGGCCGCGTTCAATAACCGCTACTACCAGTCCGAGACGGGCGTGTCGGCCGCGCAGTGGCTGAAAGGCCGCTGGTCCGAACTCGCGGCGAAAATACCCGGCGCCTCCGCTGAACTCTTCACGCACGCCTCCTGGAAGCAGCCCTCGGTGATTCTCACGATCCCGGGCTCCGAGAAGCCCGATGAGATCGTCGTGCTCGGCGGGCATCTCGACTCGATCAACGGCTGGGGCAGCTCCGCGGCCCGCGCGCCCGGCGCCGACGACAACGCGTCGGGAATCGCCGTTTTGACCGAGGCCGCGCGCCTGCTCGCGGAGTCCGGCTATCGTCCCAAGCGCACCATCCAGTTCATGGGCTACGCGGCCGAGGAAGTCGGTCTGCGCGGTTCGCAGGACATCGCCGCGAAGTACGCCGCGGGCGGCAAAAAAGTCATCGGCGTGATCCAATTCGACATGTCGAACTTCAAGGGTTCGGGCGACGGGATCTTCATGCTCACCGATTTCGTGGACCCGGCGCTCAGCGCGTTTACGGCAGAGCTCGTCAACACCTACGCGGGCGTGCAGGCATCCACGACCAGGTGCGGCTACGCCTGCTCGGACCACGCGTCCTGGTCGAAGAAGGGTTTTCCCGCGGCGATGGCCTTTGAAGCGACCTTCGACGGCAGCAACAAGGCCATCCACACCGAGCGCGACACCCTGGCGACCTCGGGCGGCGACGCCTCGCACTCGGTGCCGTTCGCCAAGCTCACGATCGCGTTCGCCGTCGAGCTCGCGAAAACCGCGCCCGCCGCCGGCGGCATGCGCAAGCCTCTTTCCCGCTAGGACGGCTTAAAACCGCTATGAACTGTACACGTGTACAGTTCACCCAAACTCGAATCGACGCCATTCTGCCTCCGTCGAGGTTACTCAGACAGGGGAGAGAATAGGTGTTAGGCCGGCTTGGACAGCGGCTTCGGCCAGGCGCTGAAAAGAAACAGCTCGGCGGAACGGCCTTCGACGGAGACCTTCGCTCCGGTGATCGCGTCGTCGTAGCGGATCATCGCCAGACCGACGGCACCGGCGCTGCTCGTCACGCGGCCGATCTCTTGCCCTGCGCGGAGAACGCCGGCGCCCGCGGCGGCGGACTCGCCCCCGAAACGAATCCCCATCAATGTCTTGTTCACATGACCCCGAAACACGATGCGCGACACCGTTTCCTGGCCCATGTAGCAGCCCTTGTCCATGCTGATCGCCGCGTCCTGGCGCGCCTCGAGCGGAAGCGACTCGGCGTTCATGTCGGCGCCGAACCAAGGAAAGCCCGCGTTCACGCGCAGGGACTCGAACTCCTCGTCAGTGAGGAAGTCCGCGTCCTCGGGAGGATCCACGCCGAGCAGTAGGCGCGCGGGTTCGCTCAGGCGCGTCCAGGGCAGACCGCGGCCGAAGCCCGAACCGACGATCAGCCACGCCTGCTCCGAGCGCAGGGCCTTGAGCGTGGAGTCCGACAGCGTGATCTTCTTCTCGAAGGCGGCGAGAAAGCCGATCGCCGCTTGGGGCCGGGTGACGGCGAGCACGGTCTCGGGCGTCTCTTCGTACAGCTCGCAGTCGGCGACGAGTAGGCCTTTGGGCGTGAGCACGCACGCCGGCAAGCAAATTCCCGCCTTCAGCTTGTTCAGATCGGCCGTCACCAGCCCCTGCAGGAATTTTTTCGCGTCTGGGCCATGAAACCGGAAAAAACCCCACAGCGAGACGTCGTACGCGCGCAAAGCCATGCGCCCATTATAGCTATCCTATCCCGGTGAAACGCGAGATCGGCTTTCTGCTCGACATGGACGGGGTCGTCTGCCACAACATGCCCGCGCACGAGGAAGCATGGACAAGCTTCTTCCGCGGCCACGGCATAGACATCGAGCTCAACGATTTTCGCGCCAACACGGTGGGCATGCCCGTGCGCGAGGTGCTGCGCTATTACTTCAAGCGCGAAGTCCCCGTCGAGGAGGCGAACGCCGCAGCCGTTGTGAAAGAGACCTTGTACCGCAAGCTCTATCTTCCCGAACGGGCGCCCGCCAAGGGCCTGCTCCCGTTTCTAAAAGGCGCACGCGCGGGAGGCTGCCGCGTCGGCCTCGGCACCGGCTCGAAGGACGACAATGTGGCCTTTCTCCTCGACGGCCTCAAGCTGCGGCCCTGGTTCGACGCGGTCGTGGATGGGGACATGGTGACCAAGGGCAAGCCCGACCCGGAGACCTTCCTGATTCTCGCGGACAAGCTGAAAGTGGCTCCAAGCGACTGCATCGTGTTCGAGGACTCGCTGCTCGGTGAAGAGGCCGCGCGGCGCGCGGGCATGCCGGTCGTCGCGCTGACGACTTCGCACCGCGCCGACGAATTCAAGCATGCGGCGCTCAAGGCCCGCGACTTCACCACGCTCAGCCCCGCGAAGGCCGCCGCCCTACTATGTTAGAATCGAGCCGATGAAGCTCGTCACCTTCGAGGTCTCGACTCCCCTCGGCCCCGTCGAGCGCCTGGGCGCCTGGCGCGGCGGCCGGATCACGGACTTGAACCTCGCCGCGGCGCTCCTGTATCAACGGACCGAAAAGGCTCGTCCCGAGGCGCGCGCCGATCACTTCGTGCCGCCCTGCCTGCTCGGCCTTCTCGACGGCGGGCACGAGTCCCTGACCGAGGCCCAAACCGCCCTCAACACGCTCAAAGGCGCACCCGCGGGCGTCGTCTGGAAGGAGGGCCAGGTCCGGCTTCTGGCACCCCTCCCCCGCCCTCGCTCGCTGCGCGACTTTTTCGCCTTCGAGAACCACGCCGAGGCCGGCGCGCGGCGACGCAACGAACCGCTTTCGCCCGAGTGGTACGAGCAGCCGGTTTTTTACAAGGGCAATCCCCGCTCGATCATCGGACCGGGGGCGATCATTCCGTGGCCGGCATTTACCAGAAAGTTGGATTTTGAATTTGAAATCGCCGCCGTGGTGGGAACGGCGGGAAGAGATATCCCGGTCAGCAAGGCACCGAGACATATCGCCGGATACATCGTCATGAACGACTGCTCGGCGCGAGACATTCAACGCAACGAGATGGTGTGCCGCATGGGGCCGGCCAAAGGGAAGGATTTCGCGACGGTTCTCGGACCTTGGTTCGTGACGGCGGATGAGTGGAACGGCAGTATCCCGCCATTAAAAGTACGCGTCAACGGCAAGGAGTGGAGCAGATCACGAGGCGCCCAACCCTACTGGAATTTCGCGACCATGCTCTCGCACGCCTCACAGGGCGAGGATCTTATGCCCGGAGATATCCTCGGCTCGGGCACTTACTTTAAGGGCTGCGGACTCGACATGGCGCGTTGGATCAAGCCCGGCGACAAGATCGAATTGGACGCGGGACCCCTCGGGACTTTGACGAATCGCGTGGGAAAGCCGAACGGATCAATACACCTGAAATATAAAAAACCCGGAGCGCTTGCATGAGCGTGATCCTCACTCGCGGGCGCGTACCGAAGACGCCTCACACCGAGTTCTACTCGGAACCGGATGTGCTGGCTCTCGAAGAGATCCACGGTGTCGCCGGCTTCAACGGAGACTGGTCGCGCAAGTATCACTACCGCAAATATCCCACGCAGCAGGTGAAGGAGCCCCACCGCCTACCTCTCGATCTGCGCCCGCAGACGATGGCGCCCCACCAGCCGCTTCAGCCCTGGCACATCCGCACCGGGCGTCTGAAGGCGCACGGCGACCACATCAGCGGGCGCGTGCCGCTGGTCTACGGATCGACGACTGTCTTGTCCGCGGCCCGCTTCGAGAAATCCTGTCCGGCAGGCCGCTTCTTCCGCAACGGCGACGGCCACGAGTTGTGGTTTGTGCAGGAAGGTTCGGGCCTCATCGCCTCGGAGTTCGGCGTGCTGCCGTTCCGCAAAGGGCATTACGTGAACCTGCCTAAGGGCACGACCTACCGCGTCGAGCTCGAGAGCGAGGAGTGCGCGCTGCTGATCATCGAGTCGCGCCTGCCCATCCAGTTCGCGCCGCACTACCTCAACGCGTCCGGCCAGGCGCACCTGAGCGCCCCGGTCGTGGAGACCGAAATCGGCATGCCCGAATACCGGCCCGCTCGCGATGAGGAAGGCGAATTCCGTGTCTGGACCAAGCACGGCGGCGGCTTCGTCACCGAGATGTTTCTCGGCCACCACCCGTTCGACCTGATCGGCTGGGAGGGCGCCTTATACCCGTACACCTTCCACACCGACGACCACCATCCGGTGGTCCGCCGCATCCACACCGCGCCGCCGGCGCGGCAGACCTTCCAAGCCGGCACGGCGCCGCAGAGCGGCTTTTCCGTGTGCACCTTTAAGGGGCAGATCGAGGGCTGGCATCCCCGCGACGTCCCCGCGCCGTACGCGCATTATAACGTGGACAGCGACGAGGTCATGTTCTTCTCCAACACCAGCTACGGCGCTCGATCGGGGCTCGTCGAGCCCGGCTCGTTCACCTTTCACCCAGGCTCCTTGCCGCATTCGCCGCACGGCATGGCCGCCAAGCGCTCCTTCGCCGAGCGCGGGAAGCTCTCGGATTACCTGGCGGTCATGCTGGACACCTTCTTCGAGCCGCTCGCGGTGGCCAAGCAAGCCCTGCCGCTCGCCGACAAGGACTATCCGACGAGCTGGAACCGCGACACGCAGGGCATCTCCGCGGCCTAGCATGCAGCTCGACCCGGAGACTTTGGCGGCTCGCGACCGCTACCTGCTGATGATCGCGACGATATTGCCGCGCCCGATCGCCTGGGTGGCGACAACCTCGCCAGACGGCGCGGCGAATCTGGCCCCATTCAGCTTTTTCACGGGAATCTGCGCGAACCCGATGACGATATGCTTCGCGCCGGTGAACGATCGCAACGGCAAGAAGAAGGACACGCTCGTCAACATCGAGCTGACGAAGCAATTCACGGTCAACATCGTAAATGAGCAGAATGCCCTAAAGATGAACCAAACGTCGGCGCCTTATCCTTACGGAGTGAACGAATTTGAGAAGGCCGGGGTAACGGCCATTCCGAGCCTCAAGGTCAAGCCTCCTCGCGTCAAAGAAAGCCCGGTGTCTTACGAGTGCGAATTACACCAGATCGTTCGCATCGGTGAAGGCGCCTTGGCCGGCAACTTGGTCATCGGCCGGGTCGTCCTGTTTCATTGCGAGGACTCGCTCTACAACGGGGGGAAGATAAACCATCAGGACATTCACGCCATCGGCCGCATGGAAGGCTCCTGGTATGCGCGCACGAACGACTCGTTCCAACTCCCCCGCCCGGAAGCAATATGAAGAAGCGCCCGTTTCACAACTTCGTCGTCGACCACATGACCTTTCTCGTCGAGCCCGACATCTACAAGACGACCTACGCGCTGTTCCGGATCATCCTCGGCGTTTCGAAAGGAGATCTCATCTACGAAAAGCGCTCGAACTGGCCCGGGCAGAAAAAGGCGTCTTCGATGACCTTCGCCGCGCGCATCGGCGTCGAGAAGAACCCCGCGGTCCCCAACCAGGCGATCATCGCCGTCGTCCAGCCCACCGAGCCCAGGACGCAGAGCTCGCACGTGCGCACGATGCTCAAGAACCGCGGCGGCGGCTGCCACTGGCAGCATATCGCCCTGCGCACCCCAGACCTCGTCGGCTTCCACAAGTTCTGTCTCGAGCGCGGCGTCAACTTCATCACGCCGATCCTCAAGGACGCCGAGGAGGACCTGGTCCAGGTGTTCAGCGGCGAGTGGATGGTGCCCGGCGGCCGGCCGACGGCGACCTTCTTCGAGTTCGTCCAGCGCGACCCGAGCCCGGAGCTGCTCAAGGAGCTCGAAACCGCGTCCAACCGCGAGGCCTGGTTTCGCGACAAAACCTTCCTCGGCCTGTACGGTGAGAAGGAGAACGAGTACAAACGCGGCAGGGCGACGCCGTTCATCCCCGACGCTCTCGCCAAGAAGATCGCCGCACGGCTCAAAGGCCTCGAAGTCTGGGAGATCGGCGACGACCTGCTCGACAAGATCGAGGCCGACATGCTCGAGCACGCCGCCGCATGAGCCCGACGGCGCGGGCGCTGCTCGCCTCGCTCCTCATCGGACTTGGCGCGCCAGTGCGCGCCGAGCTCACGGTCTACGACGCGGGCCGCGATCCGGGGAAGGGCCTGATCTTTTCGAGCGACGGCTACCACTACGCGCATCTTGAGAGCGACGGCGACGGGGATCGCTGGATCGTGGATGGGCGTGTCCGCGCCAAGGGCGCCGAAGGAGAACTGACCGGCCCGGGCGCGCTCAATGCGAACGGCTCCATCCTCCTCCACTCGATCGGAGTCCTCGATAAGGCCGGCGAGCTGCTCGGCGTCGCGCCCGCGATCAACGGCCGCCGGGCCGGCGCCGTCTACGCCGCAATACACAGCGTCATACTGAGCCCGCGCGGGACCAACGCCGCCTATGTCGCGCGCACGCCCAAGGGCTGGGCCGTCGTCTCCCAACAAGGCACGGGACCGGCGTTTGAGGAGCCGCCGCTGCATCTAGCGCTCACCGAGAAGCAGACCCTGTACTATGTCAACTTCGGGGGCGCGGCCTGGCTGTACCGCGACCACAAGCCCGTCGAAAAGAAGCCCTTCTCCGCGGCGACGACGAGTCGCGACCTGCGCCGCACCGCCGGCGTCTATACCGGAGCGGACGAGATGATCTATGTTGAGATCGACAAAACGACCTTCGGCCCCTACAATTCCGCGAGCGCACCCGCGTTCAGCGCCGATGGAACGCACAGCGCGTTTCTGGCCGCGGTCCAGTCCGAGCACGGTTACGATGCTTTGATCGCCGACGGGCGGCCCGCGGAGATGCGCCGCTGCGCCGACTGCAGCGTCGTCGTGGACGACCAAGGCCGCGTTTTCCAGGACGTCGTCATGACCGGCGTCAGCGAGCGGGCCCAAATCCACATGGCATTTTTGGATGGGAAGTCGCTCCACCCGGGCGGCCAGCCCCCGCGCGTGGGCGTAGCACCCGGCGGCAAGCATTACGTCTACCCGATGTTGGCGCCCCAAGGAGGCGCCGTCGGCCTCGATGGGCGGATCGCGGAAAAAGGCGCGCCGCTACCGCTCGTCCCGGGGCCGTGCGTGTTCGACGGCGAGGAATACCACTACTGGTCGACGGAGGGCGGGAAGCTCTACCTCGTGTGCGGCAGCGCGGAAGGTCCGCGTGCGCCTAAAAGCCGCTGCGCCGGCGTCACGCGAAGCCTAGGCTGGCCTAATCGAGATCGATGACGCCGTCGCGGGAGCCGTCGAGATCCGGCTCGCCGTTGAATGCGGGGGGAGGCACGGCGGCCTTCGGCACGGCGACGGCCGCAGGCGCGGGCTTGGCGACGCCGATAAAGGATTCGAGCCCGTCCTGAAGCTGCTTGACATCGAGCGGCTTATCGATGTAACCGACGGCGGGCGCATCCATGATGACCATCTCAATCTCGAATTTAGGCGTGGTGCTCGCGAAAATAACCGGCGTCGACGCGCAAGCCGCGGTGACGCGCAAACGCTTGAGGATCTCGAAGCCGTCCACTTCAGGCGGCTTGAAGTCGAGGATGATGAGGCGCGGCCGGTGCTGCTCCGCCAGCGGCAACACGCTGTAACCGTCGGTAGCAAATACGGTTTCATGGCCGAGCTTCGCCAACGCGACCTTCATCGCCTCGCGGAAATTAGCGTCGGTGTCGTACACTAGGATTTTCGCCACTGAAGCTATTGTAATGCCGCCGCAACGGCCTGTCAATGACTCCGCCCGTTATTTGGCCGCGGCCCGCACGCCTTTGCCCGACCAGGACAGGTTCACGAAGCCCAGATCCTTGTCCGCGAACTCCGCCTTCTCGAGACGGCCCGAGTTGACGGAAGCCGCGCCCGCGCGCGGATCCAACTCGGCGACGACAAGCTGGCCGGAGCCGGGCCGCTCCTCCTGATACTCGACGCCTTGCTCGCGCAGATCGTACGAGTCGAGAAGCTGACCGGATAAGGCGCGCCGGTCGGTCACGGCGACGGCCGCGGCCTGAACTTCTTCGACGAAGCCCTCGAAGACCCGTAAGCGAAGCTCCAGGTGCGTCCGCTTGCGCTCGAGCGATTTCGGGTACAGAGAGATCACCAGCCAGCGCGAGTCCTTGGCGCCTTTGTGCAGGCGCGCGGCGAACCGGGCCTTCGTGTTCTCACCTTTCATGCGGCCTTTGATCTTGACCACTCGCAGCGAGACGGTGTTGTCGGCAGAGCCGGGAACGCCGCCTTCGCGGATGGACAAAGGCTCCCAGTCCACGGCGTCCTTGTGGATCACGGCGTGCATCGGGCGGGCGAGCCTCACTGTCGGGGCGCCTCCCCCCACTTTGAAGCCGTGACCGGCGACTTCGTCCGTCGGCGCGGTCGAACTCGACGCCGCCACCGTCGCGGTCGACGCGGTCACGGGCGCCGTGGACGCGGCGGGCGGAGCGTTGGCGCCGTACGTCGGCGACTGGGCCGCGGCCGGGGCCGCGAGCAGGATGAGAGCCAAAAGCGAGCAGGGTCTCATGACAGGACGGCGAGCGTCTCTTTGAGCTGGTCGCGGCGCGCGAGCGCCGCGGCGTGCTGTTCCTTGGCCTCGGCGACCTTCTCCGCGGGCGCGCTCGCGGCGGCGGACAGATTCCTGAGTTTGGCGGCGCACTTCTCGATATCGTCCTCGGCCTTGGCCAGACCCTTCGCGAGGCGCTCGCGCTCCTTGGCAAAGTCGATGACGCCCGCGAGCGGGATGTAGAAGGTCGCGCCGTCGGCGACCGCGGTGGCGCTCTGAGCCGGCCGCCCGCCATTGACGGGCTCGACGCTCTCAAGCTGCGCCAAAGACGTCATGTAGGCGCGATGCTTCCCGATCACGGCCTGCGCGAACGGCCCCTCGGCGACGGCTTTGATCTTGAGGCCGGGCGGGACGTTGAGCTGGGAGCGTAAAGCGCGTATCTTGGTCACGGCCCCCATGACCTTGCCCATCTCCTTCTCCACCTCGAGGTTCGACCAGTCAAAATCGAGCTTATGGTAGCCGCCCTTGAGGACGAATTCGGCCGATTCGCCGGCGTACGGCTTGATCGCCGCGTAGATCTCCTCCGTCACGAAGGGCATGACCGGATGAAGCGCCTTGAGCGAGCCCGTGAGCACCTGAACGAGAATTGCCCGCGCGTTTTCCTTGCTTTCGCCGTCGATGCCGAGCAATCGGCCCTTGGCGAGTTCGATGTACCAGGCGCAGAACTCGTCCCACAGGAAGACATACAGCGCCTCGGCCGCGGCGGCCGGATCGTAGACGTCAAGAGAAGCCGAGGCTTTGGCGAGCGTCGCCTGATAGCGCGACAAAATCCAGGCGTCGGCGGTCTCCAGACAGCAATGCGACAGCGTCTCGAGTTTATAGCCGTTCGCCGGAGGCGCCTCCGGCAGGTTCATGAGCACGAAGCGCGTCGAGTTCCAGAGCTTATTGACGAAGTTGCGCGCGGACACGACGGTTTGTTCATCGAAGGCGATGTCCTTGCCCGGGTGCGCCTGGACCATCAGCGCGAAGCGCAGGGCGTCGGTGCCGTACTTGTCCATCATCAGCAACGGATCAATCACGTTGCCGAGCGACTTCGACATCTTCTTGCCGCTCTTGTCGCGCACGATGCCGTGAATAACGGCATCGGCGAACGGGACCTTGCCCTCGAAAGCCAAGCCCATCATCTGCATGCGGGCGACCCAGAGATACAGGATCTCGTAGCCCGTGACGAGCGTCGAGGTTGGATAATAGTAGGCGAGGTCTTTCGACTTCTCGGGCCAGCCGAACACGGCGAGCGGCCACAACGCCGAGGAAAACCAGGTGTCGAGCACGTCGGGGTCCTGGGTCCAGCCCGCACCGGGCGACTCCAGCGACACTTTCGGCTTTTCCGTGTCCTTGTACCAGACCGGTATACGATGGCCCCACCAAATCTGGCGCGAGACGCACCAGTCTTTGATATTCACCAGCCAATCACGATACGGTTTTTCCCAGTTCTTCGGATAAATCTTAAACTCACCGGCGTCCAACGCCTTGAGCGGCGCTTTGGCCAACTCGGTCTGCTTAACGAACCACTGCAACGACAGGAGCGGCTCGATGACGGACGAACAACGGTAGCAGGTCTGCACCGCGCTCTTATGATCTTCTTTTTTACGCAGATAACCCTTCGCCTCGAGATCGGCGACGACCTGATCCTGCGCCTTCTCGCGCGAGAGCCCGGCGTAAGGCCCCGCCGCCTCGGTCAACTTGCCATCCGGACCGATGGCCTTGATCGCATGCAATTTATGGCGTTCGCCGAGCTCCCAGTCGTTCTGGTCGTGGGCGGGCGTGACTTTTAAAGCACCGGTGCCGAGCTCGAACTCGACGTAGGAGTCCTCGATGACGGGAATCGGCCGATCAATAAGCGGAATGAGCACGGTCTTGCCGACCATGTGCTTCCAACGATCATCCTTAGGATTGACGGCCACTGCGGTGTCGCCGAACATCGTGATCGGTCGCGTCGTGGCGACAATAACTCCGTCGTTACCATCGACGTTTTTATAATGGATGTGATAAAGAGCGCCCTTCCGTTCTTCTCTTTCCACTTCGATGTCCGACAACGCCGTACCGCAGCGCACGCACCAGTTCACGAGCCTTTCACCCCGGTAGATCAGGCCTCGTTCCCAAAGTATTTTAAAAGCGTGGTACACGGCCTTGGCGCGAGGCTCGTCCATCGTGAAGGCCTCGCGCTGCCAGTCGAGCGTGGCGCCGAGGCGATGCAATTGGCCCACTATCGTTTTTTTGCAATCACGAGTCCATGTCTGCATGCGCTCGAGAAACGCGTCGCGGCCGAGCGCGTGACGGTCCACCTTCTCCGCCTTGAGCTGCTTCTCCATCACGTTCTGCGTCGCGATGCCGCCGTGGTCGCAGCCCGGCACCCAGCACGCTTCGGCGCCCTGCAGCCGCCGGTGCCTGATAAACGCGTCCTGGAGCGTGTTGTTGAGCGCGTGGCCGATGTGGAGCGCGCCGGTCACGTTCGGGGGCGGTATGACGATTGTGTACGGCCGGACCCCGGCCCGCGGCTCGGAATGAGCGAGCCCCGCCGCGTCCCAGGACGCCAGGCGATTTTCCTCGACCGGCTTCGGATCGTAGGCTTTCTCGAGCATCTCAGATTTTAAGGATATGGCGGATCTTCGCGAGCAGCACCTCGCCGTCGATCGGCTTGCCCAGGTACTCGATCGCTCCGGACTGCAGGCCGCTGACGACGTCGATCGCCTCGTCCGAACCCGAGAACAGGATCACCGGCGTCGCGGCGATCTCGGGATCGGACTTGAGCGCGCGGATCAGTTCGCGCCCGTCGAAATTCGGCATGTACAGGTCCATGATGACGAGATCCGGCTTCTCGGCCCTCACGACGGCCAGAGCGCGCTCCGCCTCGCCGACCGCGATGACATAGTAGCCCGCGTGATCGAGCGCCAGGCGCACCGTCTCCCGGATCAGCACGTCGTCATCGACGATGACGATCTTGCGGCGCACGGCGGCGTGCTTGAGCTTGTTCATCACAGCAGGTCGGAGGCCAGCGCGGCCAGAACGGAACGCTCGCTCTTGGTGAAGGTGACATGACCGAACAGACCCTGTCCCTTAAAGCGGTCGACGAGGTTCGTGAGGCCGTTGGAGGCCGCGTCGAGGTAGTAGTTGTCCACCTGGTGGGGGTCGCCGGTCAGCACGATCTTAGCGCCCTGCCCCGCGCGAGAGATGATCGTCTTGATCTCGTGCGGCGTCAGATTTTGCGCGTCGTCGATGATGATCAGCAGGCCGGGCAAGGTACGGCCGCGCAGGTAGGTGACGGCCTCGATCTCGAGGATTCCCTCCTCCATCAGCATCTGGATGTCCATGTCCGCCGTTTCAAGCGCGCCCTTCGGCTTCTCCAGCAGGTAGGAGAGGTTGTCGTAGATCGCACCCATCCAGTTGGTGAGCTTCTCCTCCTTGGTTCCGGGCAGGAAGCCGAGGTCGTGGCCGACCGCGATGACCGGGCGCGCGACGAGGATGCGGCGATACAGCTTCTCCTCGAGGGTCTGCTGCAGGGCGGCCGCCAGCGCGATCATGGTTTTGCCCGAGCCGGCCAGGCCGACGAGAGTGACAAGGGAGACATCCGGGTTGAGCAGGAGCTCGAGCGCGAAACGCTGCTCGGTGTTGAGCGGCTTGATTCCCCACGGCGCCGAATCGGCCTTGATCAGGGGGACGAGCGACTTGGTCTTCAGGTCGTAGCGGGACAGGGCGCTTTTCGAGGTGCCTTCGGCCTTGAGGATCACGAATTCGTTCGGAATCAGACCCTCGATCGTCGTCGGCAGGCGCTTGTCCTTGTAGAAGGAGTCGATCGCGTCGCCGGAAACCGCGGCCTCGCGCCAGCCCTTGTACAAGTCGTCGATGTCGACCTTTTCCTTCTCGAAGTCCTGCGTTTCAAGACCCAACGACTCTGCTTTAATGCGCAGATTGATGTCCTTCGAGATGAAGACGATGTTCTCGCCCTGCTTTTTGAGATACAGCGCGCAGGAGAGGATTTCATTGTCCTTCGTGTGGGCGGAGAACGCTTTCGGCAGTCCCTCGGAGACCTGAATCTCGACCTTGAGCTTGCCGCCGTGCTCGAGCGGTACCCAGTTCGAGAGCTTCCCGCCCTTGCGCAGCTCGTCGAGCTTGCGCGACACGAACCGCGCCGAGCGGCCGCGCTCGTCGTTGCTGCGCTTGAAGGTGTCGAGCTCCTCGATGACGGTCAACGGGAGCACCACGCGCGAGCCTTCGAAGGAAAACATGGCCATCGGATCGTGAAGAATCACATTGGTGTCGAGCACGAAGGTCTTCATACGGACGCCCCCTCACGATCAAACGGCGGCACGAACAGCCGGAACGCCTCGTTGCCGAGAAAAATTCCTTCCTTCGTCAGCATCCAAAGCCCGTGCTTCTCGCGGGCGAGGCCGCGGGCCTTGAGCACGGACCATTCGGGGCCGAACGCCGCGCGCAAGGCCGCGGACGGCTCGAATCCCGACACGAGACGCAGGCCGAGCAGGGCTTCCTCGCCGATCGCGTCGCGGCCCGCGGGCGTCTCGGACTCCGACAGCTCGCGACGGCCGCTCGCGACGGCTTCGATGTATTTGGACAGTCGGTGCTCGTTCGAGGACCGGCGGCCGCCGTAGTAGGACGCCGCCGAGCACCCGAGGCCGACGTACTCGCCGCGCTTCCAGTAATTGATGTTGTGCGCGGAGCGGTGTCCGGGCTTGGCGTAATTCGAAATCTCGTACTGTTCGAGGCCGGCCGCGGCGAGCGCGCGCATCGACAGGTCGAACATCTCGCGGCCGAAGTCGGAGTCCTCCTCCACGCCGCGCTTGGCGAACAAGGTGCGGTCTTCGACCTGCAGTCCGTAGAGCGACACATGTTCGGGGTCGAGCGCCAAAACAAAATCGAGCGTCGCGCGCAGGCTGTCGAGCGACTGCCCGGGAAGGCCGAACATGAGATCAACGGAGAGCGCCGGTATTCCGGCGCGGCGCGCGCCCTTGAACACGGCCGCGAAATCCGCGGCCGTGTGGCGCCGGCCGATCGCGGGGAGCAAGGCGTCGTCGGCGGTTTGCAGGCCGATTGAGAGCCGGGTCACGCCCTCGCGCGCGAGGACGGCGAGCTTTTCCGAGTCGAGGCTCTCGGGATTGCCCTCGAAGGTGGACTCGCTGAAGCGCGCGGCGGGATAGGCCCGGCGCAGACGCGTAAACAAATCAGCGATCTGCGGCGCAGTCAGTTCTGAGGGCGTGCCGCCGCCCACATAGAGAGTCTCGGGGACAACGGCGGGATGCAGCGCCGCCTCAGCCTCGAGCGCTGCGAGGTAGCGGTCGGCGAGCTTGTTCTGCCCGGAATAGGCGGCGAAATCGCAGTAAAAGCACTTCACCGAGCAGAACGGAATGTGGGCGTATAAACCGGTCAATTCCCCCGCATTTTCTTATATTTTCACCCCCCTGCGCAAGGCCATGCGCCGTCGGGCGACGGCCGCGTCGATTGCCGAGACGCCGAACTGCTAGAATAGGCTTCTTGGCCACTCCCCACAAAGCCGGCTTCGTCGCCCTCGCCGGGCGGCCCAACGTCGGCAAGTCCACCCTGCTGAACTCCCTTCTCAAGTTCAAGCTCTCGATCGTCTCGCACAAGCCGCAAACGACCCGGCACCGTATTCTCGGCATACTCGAGGGCGACGAATTTCAGGCCTGCTTTCTCGACACGCCCGGCCTCATCGACGAACCCTCCGACCACCTGCAGAAAAGTCTGCGCGTCGAGTCCTCGCGCGCGATTCGCGAGGACGCCGACCTCATCGTCTACATGGTGGACGCGGTGTCGGCCAACCCCGAGAAGGTCGGCGACACTCACGTGCGCCCCGGCACCCCGATCCTCCTCGTCATCAACAAATGCGACCGCGAAGTCGCCGAAACGAAGCTCGCGGCGATCGAGAAGGCCTACTCGGCCGCGCTCAATCCCGAAAAGGTCTTCCGCATTTCCGCGCTCAAGAACCAGGGCGTCGAGGAACTGAAGGCCGAGATCCTCTCGCGCCTTCCGGAGAGCGAGCCGTTTTACGAGAAGGGCCAGCTCTCCGATCGTTGGGAGCGGTTTTTTGCGGCCGAGATCGTCCGGGAACAGGTCTTCGACCTGTATCACGACGAGATCCCCCACGCCGTCGCCGTGGTCGTCGAAACCTTCCGTGAGCATCCGGGCAAGCCTGACGACGTGTTCGCGACTTTATACGTGGAGCGTGACGGTCAGAAGGGCATCATCATCGGCAAGGCCGGCAAGGACCTCCACCGCCTGACCGAGCGTTCGTCGGCGATGCTCGAGCAGTTCCTCGGCCGCCAGGTGAACCTCGAGCTGTGGATCAAGGTGCGCAAGGACTGGCGCAAGGATCCGCGGTCGCTGAAGGAATTCGGCTACTCCACCTGAGCCGAACGGCGGAAGATATCGTAAGATGTCCCCCGCCATGAAGACCAAGCCCCGCGCCGAGAAGCCCCGCCCCGCCGGCAAGACCGCCGACGAGATGGGCAAGCAGCAGCGCGAGATCTCGGTCTCCGAGTTCTTTACTAAAAATCGACACTTGCTCGGCTTCGACAATCCCCGCAAGGCCCTGCTCACCTGCGTGAAGGAGGCCGTGGACAACGCGCTCGACGCCTCGGAAGAAGCCGGCATCCTCCCCGAGGTCGTCGTCAAGCTCGAGGCCGTCGGCGACGGCCTGGGCCCCGCGCCGGCCGTCTCGCAGGCGACGCGCTTTCGCGTCACCATCATCGACTACGGGCCCGGCATCGTGCGCGAAGTGATCCCGCGCATCTTCGCGAAGCTCCTCTACGGTTCCAAGTTCCACCGCCTGCGCATGAGCCGCGGCCAGCAGGGCATCGGCATCTCGGCCGCCGGCATGTACGGGCAACTGACGACCGGCAAGCCGGTCAAGATTATCTCGCGCACCGGCGAGAAGGCTCCTGCGCATTACTTCGAGGTGCAGATCGATACGAAGAAAAACGAACCGATCATCCTTGAAAAGAAGCAGATCGAGTGGGAGGCCCACCGCGGCACCCAAGTCAGCATCGAGCTCGAGGGTAAATACCAAAAAGGCCGCGCGTCGGTCGACGAGTACATGGAACTCTCCGCCATTTCCAATCCGCACGCTCAATTCACCTACCATGCGCCCGACGGCGAGACCAAGGTGTATCCGCGCACGATCCAGCATAACCCCGAACCGCCCAAGGAGATCAAGCCCCATCCGTACGGCATCGAATTGGGGATGCTCCTCAAAATGCTCCAAGACACGAAAAGCCATTGGCTCGCGGGTTTCCTATCCGCTGATTTCTCCCGCGTCTCAACCGAGACCGCGACCTCGATCTGCAAGGCCGCAGGCGTCAGCCCGAAGAAGCGCCCGCGCGATGTCGTCGGCCTTGAGGCCGAGAAGCTGTACAAGACCATCCAGGCGACCAAGCTGATGGCGCCTCCTACTAATTGTCTTTCGCCGATCGGTGAAAAGGCGATTTTGGCGGGGCTGTTCAAGCAGATCAAGGGCGATTTTTATACCGCCGTCAGCCGCCCTCCCGCGGTGTATCGCGGCAATCCCTTCATCATCGAGGCGGGGTTGGCTTGGGGCCGCGGCCCGGAGCAGGCGGCGCTCGACGCCGCGAATGCCCAGAAAGCCCCGCTCGCTGAGGGCGAAAGCCACGACGGCGATGACAATGAACTCGCGCGCGTGATGCGCTTCGCCAACCGCGTCCCCCTCCTTTATCAGCAGTCGGCGTGCTCGACCTTTAAGGCCGTGCTCGACACCACCTGGAAGAACTACGGCATCGCGCAGTCGCGCGGCGCGCCTCCCGCCGGCCCGATGGTGGTGTTCGTGCACATGGCCTCGGTGTGGGTCCCCTTCACGAGCGAGTCGAAGGAAGCAATCGCCGACTACGATGAGATTCGAAAAGAAATCACTCTTGCCCTGCGCGAAGCCGGCCGGCGATTGGGCGTGTTCATCAAGCGGCGAGCACGGGCGCACGCCGAGAGCAAGCGCCGCGACATCTTTGAGCTTTATATCGAAGAAGTGGTCGGCGCCTGCAAGCGCCTCAAGGGCGGCAAACTCGCCGAGAGCAAGCTCAAGGCACAACTAACCGAGATCGCCAAGAAGATCACCGGCGGCATGAAGACTGACGAGATGCTCGATCGAAACGCGGGCCCACACGGCCTGCCGCATTCGATCATCGTCACCGCCGAAGGTATCGAGGGCGAGGTTCCCGTCGAGGGGCCCGTCGCCGTGACCGAGGCCGCGCCTGCGGCCGAGGCCGCGCCGGAGCCGAAAAAGACGACCAAAAAGGCGAAGAGAACCACAAAGACACCAAGAACGAAAAAGAAAAAGTCCAGGGCTAAGTCCAAAGTAAAAGCTAAAAAGAAGAAGAAATAATCAATGGCCAAAAGACATCCGGCGGTTGAAAAGAAGCTGATAGGGCTGGCGGATCTCGTGATCGACGCAGCCGCGCGCAAGAAGGACCCCGCGATCTCGATTCCGGTCCGCTCTCTCTCGAACGTGAAGTTCAACGTGAAGAAGGGCTTCATCGAGATGGGAAAAAACAAGCAGTTGCGAACATTTTTTAATGTAGGCATGGCCAAGAAGTTCATGCAGACGATGCTCGTGGCCGACGCTCTCAACGAGCTGCAGAAGGCCGACCTGACCACCAGCCTTCGCGAGATTTACTATAGAACGAAGCATACGATGGGTGATTCCCACGAGAATACCTTCGACGACCAAAACGAGTCCGACCCGGTCATCGAGGACTTGGAGGTCGGACTGGCTGCCCTGCGCGAGGAGTTCCATGTGCGCGCCGAAAACGCGGGCACCATCATCGGCCCGGTCGTCTTCGAGGACGACGGCGACAAGGTAGACTGCGCTCGGCTCGGCAAGGGCGGCTACTCCGTGCCCTCGATCGTCGAAGAAGAATATCTCAAGATCAAGAAATGCACGGCCGATTTCGTGCTGCTCATCGAGAAGGGCACGCAGTGGAACCGCCTCGCCGAGGATAAGTTCTGGAGGAAGTACAACTGCATCCTGCTCACCGGCAACGGCCAGCCGCCGCGCGGCGTGCGCCGCCTCGCGCGCCGCCTTCACGAGGAAAAGAAACTGCCGGTATACGTCCTCGTCGACAACGACCCATGGGGCTACTACATCTACTCGGTGGTCAAGCAGGGGTCGATCAATCTTGCCTTCGAAAGTCAGCGCATGGCGATCCCGTCGGCGAAGTTCATCGGTCTCTCCTCCGCCGATCCCGAGATCTACGACCTGCCGCGCAATGTCGGCATCAAGCTCAACGACAAGGACATCGCGCGCGCCAAGGAGCTGATGAACTACGCCTGGTTCCAGAAGAAGGAATGGCAGGTCGAGATCAAGCGCATGCTCACCAGCGGCCTCAAGTACGAGCTCGACGCGCTCGCCAACAAGGACTTCCAGTACCTGACCAAGACCTACCTGCCCAAGAAGCTCAAAGATAAGGACTGGCTGGACTGAGCCGGGTTAGGGCGCGACGGTTTCGGAGTGCTTGGCGGCGCCGTTGACGCGCGTGCGCGTAGACAGGAGCTGGTTCTCGTCGGCCGAGGGCAGATGGTCGACGTAAGTGTACTCGCTCAATACCGCCTCGTAGCGATCCACGAGATCGGCGGCCTCGCGCGGCTTAAGCCCCCCCGACTTGATCTGCGCGTCGGCGGCTTCCTTGATCATGCGCACGAGCTCGAAATCGGAGTACTGGATGCCGGAGAGCACGTCCCGGACGGTCTGGCCCTGGATCGTCTCCTCGATGTAGTAGCCCTTCTCTTCCGCGGCGTCCTGAAAAACATGGACTTCGTTGACCCGGCCGAACAGGTTGTGGATGTCTCCCATCGTCGCCTGGTAGGCGCCCATAAGGAAAAAACCGAGGTAGTACGGTTTGCCGTCGAGCGCGTGGACGGGCAAGGTCCCGCCCGCGCTGCGGTGGCAGGCGAAATTGGTGATCTTGCCGTCGGAGTCGCAGGTGATGTCCACCAAACTCGCGCGGCGCGTGGGCTCCTCGCTGAGACGGTGAAGAGGCATGATCGGGAACAGCTGGCCGATCGCCCATGAGTCCGGCAAGGACTGGAACAGCGAGAAGTTGCAGAGGTATTGGTCGTTGAGCGCCTTCTGCATTTCAAGCAGATCTTCTGAAACAAATTTCGCCTTGGGAAGGAGCTTGCCGATCTCCAGGCACAGCTTCCAGTAGAGGTGTTCGACCTTGGCCTTGTCCTCGAGTCCCAGGTAGCCGAGCTTGAACAAAGTGAACGACTCTTCCAGATGCTGCTGGCCGTCATGGAAGCTCTCGGCGAGATTCTTGGGGTTGAGCGACCTGATCGCCTCGCGCAGCTCGCGCACGACCTGGTGCTCGTCGGGCGTCTCGCGGAACTCGATGGGCGTCGCACCCGTCTCGATCGAACCGAACACGTTGACGACGAGCAAAGCGTGGTGCGCGACCATCGAGCGGCCGGACTCGGTGATAAGATTCGGCTCGGGGACCTTCTCCTGCTTGCAGACTTCCTGGACCGAGTACACGACGTCCGCCACGTACTCGCGCAGGTTGTAGTTCATCGAGCTGTCCACGGCGGTGTGCGTGCCGTCGTAGTCCACGCCGAGGCCGCCGCCGCAATCCAAATACTCGACGCCCAGGCCCAGCTTGCGAAGCTTCGCGTAGTAGCGCGCGCCTTCCTTGACGGCATCCTTGATCGTGCGGATGTCGCAGACCTGGGAGCCGATGTGAAAGTGGACGAGCTTGAGGCAGTCTGAGAACCCTTCGGCCTTGAGCGTCTCGACGGCTGCGAGGATCTCGGGGGTCGTGAGGCCGAACTTGGCGAAGTGGCCGGTCGAGGAGCGCCACTTTCCGGAGCCCTGCGTCTGAAGCTTCACGCGCAGACCGATCAAGGGACGCACTCCCGCGTCCTTGGCGGCGTCGAGCAGAAGGCGGAGCTCGGAGAGCTTCTCCACGACGACGATGACCTTCTTGCCGAGCTTGAGGCCGACCATCGCCAGGCGCATCATCGACTCGTCTTTATAGCCGTTGACGATTGTCAGCGCGTCGCCGGAGTTCATGGCCAAAACCGCCAACAGTTCCCCCTTGGAACCCGCCTCGAGTCCGTACTGCCAAGCGCGGCCCGCGTCGCTGATCTCCTCGACGACCTCGCGGAACTGATTGACCTTGATCGGGTACACGCCGAAGAAGCGGCCGCCGTAGCCGTATTCCTTGATCGCCGCGCCGAACGCCTCGTTGATCAAGGTCACGCGGCGGCGCAGGATGTCCTGGAAGCGAATCAGAACGGGCATCTTGATTCCGCGCGAGGCGACGTCATCGACGACGTCGAGAATGTCGATCGCCCCCTCGGGCTCGCGCTTGGGCTGGAGAGTCACGTTGCCCTTGGCGTTGATGCCGAAATACTTGAGGCCCCAGCCCTCGAGGTTATAGAGCTGTTCGGCGGCTTCGATCGTCCAAGGCTTTGGAGCGGGCATGGAGGATTATATCAATACGGCGAAGAACTTGGTGTCAGGCCTACCGGTATTTACAGTATTTCAACTGGAAGGTGCCAGAGAAATACTGTAAATACCGGTAGGCCTGACACCAGCCTAATACGGGGAGAAGTGTCCGGGGTATTTCTCGCCGACGCACGGCGTCTTGAGGCACGGCTTGATCAAAGCGCGGTAGCCCCAGTCGTCTTTTTCGGCGTAGGCGGCCTTGTACGCGGCGAGCGCCTCGGAACGGCGACCGAGCGCGTCGAGCAGTTGTCCGGCGCGCACGCGACTCCAAACCATCCAACGCGTGCGCATCCCGCCGCCGCGCGCGTCGGCTCCGGCCGAGAACTCCCGGAGCGCCGCGGCCTTGTCTCCGGCGCCCCACAAAAGCGTGCCGAGCAAGGCGTGGCTCTTGGCCAGATTCGTCACGGGATAGCGCCCCGCCTTGGTGCGCGTCTGGTACTCGCGCGCCTCCTTGACGGCCTCGTCGTATTTCTTGGCCTCGTACAGCGCCACTATCAGCGCGGAGTCGAGCATGGGGCTGTTCGGGTAGAGGGCGCGTATCCCGCGCATCAGCTTCAGGCCCTCCGCGGCGTTATGCGCGCCGAAGTCATCCTCGAGAAAAATCTCGACGAGAATCATCTGGGCCGCGATCTTCGCGTAGTCGCCTTTTTTGGCCGCGATTCGGATTTCGCCGATTCCGCGCGCGCGGTCGCCGCCGAGCACGATTTTGGCGAGCCAGCCGGCAAATTTCGGAATCGTGGCGACGTAGTAGTCGAATAGACCCAACCCGAGCTGGGCGTCGTAGAGCTCCGGTTCGAGCTTGAGGGCGAGACGAATGCTCTTCATCGAGGCCCGGCCGTGCCTGAAAGCCCTGAGCCACTGCCGCTGCACGATGGCCAGGCGGCCGCTGATGCCGTGAGTCGAGCCCAGCACGAATAGGACGTCGGGATCATTGGGATGCTTTTTTAGATACGCCTCCGAGACCTGTATCGCCTCCGCGATTTTCGCCTCAAAGCTCTTGATCAGCGACGGGTCGGCCTGCTCGGTTCCGTAGGCGAAGCGGATGAGGTCGGTGGCCGCCCGGCCCAGGTACGCGTAGGGGTAGGCGGGATCAAGCGCGATGGCCTTGGCCGTGGCGGCGTCGGCGGCGTCGAAATCCATCATATAGATGGCGTCAATGCCCTCATGGAGCAGTTTGTTCATTTCGGGGGTCACCGAGGTTTTTCGCGCGGCGGCGGGAGCCGCCAGAATCAGGAAAATGAGTATTTGTCGCACGGGCGGCCGATATTCTATCATTGACCCAGCTCTTTATGAAGGCCATCCTGGCCCGCGACGGCCACGCCTCTCTCGCCGAAGTTCCGGTTCCCCCGATCGGGAACGGCGAATTTCTTCTGGCCGTCGAAGTCTGCGGCCTGTGCGGCACCGACGTGATGAAGCTCGACACGCGCGCCTCGGGCGCCGTTTTGGGCCACGAGCTGTGCGGGACGGTCGCGAAAGCTGGTCCCGGCTCCCCTTTCCTAGCCGGCGAGCGCGTCGTCGTCTCCCATCACGTTCCCTGTCTTTCCTGCCACTACTGCCGAAAGGGCCAGGAAAGCATGTGCCGCCAGTTCAAGTCGACCAACATCGACCCTGGAGGCTTCGCCGAATTCGTGCGTATTCCCGCCTTGCATGCACAGCACGCCGCGTTTAAGGTGCCCGACAATCTCGACGCGATCTCCGCGTCGCAGACCGAACCGCTCGCCTGCGTCCTGCGCAACGTCAAGAGAATCGGGGCGGCGAACGGCGACGTCATCGGGATCATCGGCCTGGGCGCGATCGGCCAGATGACGGGGCAGCTCCTAAAGATATTCGGCGCGACGGCGATAGGGCTTGATCTCGACGTGGAGCGCGTGAAAAAGTTCTCGCGGTGGGGAACGGCAACGGTTACTGCAGACGAATTCGCCCAATTAGGCAAGGACCAGAGCGAGGGCCGAGGCTTCGACGCGATCATCTTCTCCGCCGGCACGCCCGCCCTCGTCGCCCGCTGCGTCGCGTGGCTGCGCGACGGCGGCATATTGAATGTATTCGCTTCGTTTCATCCCGATCCATTTATGAAATTAGATCTCAACCAAATTTACCATCGCGAATTATCCGTTCTCTCTTCGTATTCTCCTTCACTTATTGATTTGAAAGAGTCTTTCGACCTCATCGCCTCGAAGAAATTCAATCCGCTGCTGTTGGGGCCCATGTCGTTCCCCCTTTCTTCCTTCAACGACGCGATCAAGGCCGTTAAATCCCGCCAAACGCTCAAATCGATCCTGGTGCCCAGATGAGACGAATCATCTATCACGGTCCTCGCGACATCCGCCTGGAAGAAGTCCCGATGCCCGCGCCCGGCTCCGGAGAAGTCGTTGTGAAGCTCGGCGCGGCGCTCACCTGCGGCACCGACTTCAAAGCCTACCGCCAAGGCCATCGCGTCCTTCTCGGCGACTACCCCTCTCCGTTCGGCCATGAGCTGGCCGGCACCGTCTCCGCCGTCGGCAAGGGCGTGAAGACCGCCAAAGAAGGCGACCGGATCGTCGTCGCCAACTCCGCACCCATGGACGACTGCTTCTGGTGCAACAACGACCAGAATCATCTATGCCCCAAGCTCAAACTCCACAACGGCGCCTACGCGGAATATGATCTCGTGCCCGCGCACATCGTGAGGCAGAACCTGCATCCGCTCAAGGCCTCGGTCCCCTTCGAAATCGGCGCTTTGGCCGAGCCCTTCTCCTGCGCAATCCATGCCGCCGAAGTCCACGCCGTGCGCGAGGGCGAGGTGGCACTCGTCATCGGCGCGGGTCCCATGTGCCTGTTCCTCGTCCACGCTCTGCGCGCGCGCGGCGCGCGCGTCGGTGTGGTCGGGCGGTCAAAGGAACCTCTCGCCGCGGCGATAGCCGCCGGAGCCGAAACGACCTTCAGCGTTTTAGACGGCTCTGTAGAAGGTAAGGTTTTAGTGTGGGCCGACGGGCGGGGTCCGGATCATGTCTTCGAGGCCGTGGGCGCGCCCGAGACCTATCTCCAGGCGGTCGCCTTGGTCCGCAACGGCGGCAAGGTCTGCCTGTTCGGCGGCTGCGCCCACGGCGCGACTGTTCCTCTCGACGTGCATCGCCTCCACTACAAGCAGATCACTCTCCACGGCGTCTTCCATCACACGCCGCGCCACTTCAAAGAGGCGGTGCGCCTGCTCTCCGAGGGCAAGGTCAAGACGGAACTGCTCATCAAAGGACTGGTGCGCCTCGCCGACATCCCCGCCTTTTTCGCCGCGAACGCGGATAAGTCCATCCCAAAATCGGTGGTGACCGCTTGAGCCAAGCGCTCGACCGCGGGTTCCTCGCCCGCGCCTTTGCGCTCGCGCGCCGCGTCCACCCGCGCGCGACGAGCCCGAACCCGCGCGTCGGCTGCATCTTGGTCAAAAGGGGACGGGTCGTCGGCCAAGGCACCCATATAAGCTACGGCAAACCGCACGCCGAGCCCGCAGCACTCGCCCGCGCCGGCGCCCGCGCGAAGGGCGCGACCGCATTCGTCACGATGGAGCCCTGCGCTGCCTTCACCGGCAAGCGCAATCCCTCCTGCGCCGAAACTTTGGCCGCCGCCGGGATCTCCCGCGTGGTCTGCGCAGCACTCGATCCCAATCCTAAGGTCGCCGGGCGCGGCCTGGCACTTCTCCGCCGTGCCGGAGCCAAGACCGTCCGTCTTCACGAATTCCAGGCCGCCGCCGAGGCGCTCAACCGCGGATTTTTCTCTCGGATGCGCCGCAAGCGCCCGTGGGTTATCCTGAAGACCGCTCTCTCGCTCGACGGCAAGGCCGCCGCGGCCAACGGGAAGTCGCGATGGGTCACCGGCAAGGCCGCCCGCGCGGCCGTGCACCGTATGCGCGCCGAGCTCGACGCGATCCTAGTCGGCGCCGGCACGGTGCGCGCCGACGACCCCGCGCTGACCGCGCACGGCGCGGGCCGCAACCCGCTGCGCGTGGTGCTCGCCGGACGCCGCCTCCTGCCTAGCTGCGCCCGGGTTTTCGACTCGTCAGCACCCACGGTCATCTACCGCGCGCTCACGTCCGCGGCCTTGCGCACGGCCTTGAAAGACCTCTCGCGCCGCGGGGTCGGTACCCTGCTAATTGAAGGCGGCCCTAAGATCCACGCCGCCTTTCTGCGCGCGGGCCTCGTGGACGAGGCGCGTGTGTTCATAGCGCCCAAGCTGCTGTCCGGCGCGCTCGACCCCAACGCGGCGCCCAAGCTCAAGACGCCGCGCGTTTCGCGCTACGGCTGCGACTGGCTCATCTCGGGAGTGCTTTGATGTTTACAGGCATCATCAATGTCTTGGGAAAAGTCGAACGGCGAACGGCCACGACATTGACGATCAAGGCCCCAATCAAGAAATCCAAGCTCGGCGCCTCGATCGCGATCAACGGCGTCTGCCTCACGGTCGTTCACACGAAAACCGGAAGTCACCGCTTCGACGTCGGGCCGGACAGCTGGAGCCGAACGAACCTTGGAGCGCTCAAGGCAGGCCAAACCGTCAATGTCGAACCGTCATTACGCCTCGGCGACGAGATCGGCGGACACGTTGTTTCCGGACATGTGGACGCCACCGCGGCCGTCCTTTCCCTCGAACCCTGGGGCGAGGGCTTCTGGCGCCTGCGCGTCGAGCTCCCGAAGATTCTCCGCGGACTCGTCGCGGTCAAAGGCTCGATCGCGATCGATGGGATTAGCCTGACGGTCACGGCCACGGGCGCGGATCATTTCGAGGTCATGCTCGTCCCTCACACCCTACAGAACACCAATCTCGATAAGCGTGACGCCAACAACCGGGTGAATCTCGAAGTCGACCCTCTCGCCCGTTATGTCAGGGCCGCCGTTTCGACCCTAATGGGAAAATAGTGGCTAAAACATATTGCGCTTATTCTATTGTTGAGATAATTAGCCCAGACTAAAACTATGTCAGGGAAAAAAAATTCGAAGCCAAAAGAACCTTCTAGCACCAAGCCAGCCTTGTTCTGGAAAGTTCTCGGCATACTTGGCTCCGCTGTTATGTTGATTTCAGGTTTCTATCGGTACCAATTCGAATTCCGTCCGATCCTCGAAATCACCGCGCCGAATCCCCTACAGCTCGAGATCAAAGACGGGAAGTATAAATTTGAGATTCCTTTCCACTACCGTAATGCCGGACGTCCATCTGCGATAAAAGTAAAAACATACCACGCCTTCTTTACATATCCGCCCGGCTGGAAGGATCAAGCGGAAACGGAGGTTCCCGACCTTTCTCCTGGACAGGGAATAGACTTCAACAACATTAAATTTATTGACTCCAACACGCTCTATGCATCGACTAATTTCATCAAGTACCAGAACTTGCTCGTCATTACTACTTGGCAGAGCGACAACTTGGCTCATACAGGCCTGGTTTACAGTCAAGCTCAGTGGTACCGCATATATCTCACCATGCAGCCGGGACCAAAGCTCGGCAGCTACTTGACACTCGTGCGCTCCAAATACGATTCCCTATGGAACGGCAACAGCGAAGCCGTCTACAATAAGCTCAGAAAGCGTTTCGTTGAGGGAGAGACATTGAGTGATGCCTACGACCTCAAGGAATTGGAACGTCAGCGTGGTAGCGTCGGCATCTAGCCCGAGTACATGAGGTGAGAAATGTCAGTACCTGAGTTTCAATCATTTTTTAAGCCCCTTCTCGAACTTGCTTCTGACGGACTTGAGCACTCGGTCAGAGAAGCTCGTGAAAAGATCGCACAAACCATGGGCCTGTCAGGTCAAGACCTATCAGAGCTTTTGCCAAGCGGTACTCAAACGAGATTCGACAATCGAGTGGCGTGGGCAAAGAGCCATTTCATTCAGGCAAAAGTACTCGAAGCAACTCGGCGGGGACATTTTCAAATCACGGACAGGGGGCGTGAGCTGTTGTCAAAAGGGCACCCCCGCATCGATATTCGGATTCTCAATCAGTATGCAGAGTTTGTTGAGTTCCATTCAGGCAACCACGACGGTGGGGAGACCGCAACTCCGGACGCTCCGGCAACACTAGCTGAAACACCCGAAGAAGTATTACAGAAGGCGCATCAGAGTATTCGCAATGAATTGGCCGGCGAACTACTCGGTAGGGTAAAAACAAACTCGCCACGCTTTTTCGAATCACTCGTGGTCGACCTGATGGTTGCAATGGGATACGGCGGCTCAAGAGCCGATGCAGGCAAGGCGATAGGGCAGACCGGTGATGAGGGTATTGATGGAATAATTAAAGAAGATCGCCTGGGTCTCGATATCATCTACTTGCAGGCCAAGAGATGGGAAGGAACCGTCGGTCGGCCTGAGATTCAACGGTTTGTCGGAGCTCTGCATGGCAAGCGCGCGCGGAAAGGTGTATTCATTACCACCGGCCGCTTCTCGGAAGATGCGATTGTTTACATCGACAGCATCGACCCCAAGGTCATTCTAATTGACGGACGCACCCTTGCAAATCTAATGATCGATTTTAATCTCGGGACTACGACCGCAGCTAACTACGAGCTTAAGAGAATCGATTCCGATTATTTTGGGGAGGAATAACCAGGCTAACTATCGGCTAGAGCTGAGAATTCGATGGAACAAAACGAGGACCTCAATCGTATGAATATAGATGAAAGACCCGGCCGACGTTTATCGATTGATTTATCGCACCCGCGGGCACCGCGTGATGCTTAAAGGAGTAATAGCATGACTGAGCAACGGCCTCCCGATTCTCAGAACAAGATGATCGTTTTCGGAGCGAAGCAGATTCGCCGTATTTGGCACGATGAGCAGTGGTTCTTCTCCATCGTGGACATCATCGGCGCCCTCACCGACAGCGATAACCCGCGAAACTACTGGAACATGTTGAAATCTCGTGAGTTCAAACAAAGCGAACTTCAGTTGTCCACACTTTGTGTACAACTGAAATTACCCTCATCCGACGGCAAGAGTTACCAGACGGATTGCGTCGACACCGAAGCAGCCTTCCGCATCATCCAATCGATTCCCAGCCCCAAGGCCGAACCATTCAAGCGTTGGCTTGCTCAGGTCGGCTACGAGCGCGTCCAAGAAATCGAAAATCCCGAACTCGCCCAGCAGCGGATGCGGAAACTCTACCAGGACAAAGGCTACCCCGACGATTGGATCGAAAAGCGCGTTCGGGGTATCGCCGTCCGTGATGAGCTGACCGGTGAATGGCAAAAACGCGGGATTCAGGAGGAAAAAGACTTCGCTATCCTAACCTCCGAAATCTCCAAAGCCGCGTTTGGCCTGACTCCTGCCGATTACAAGAAGCTCAAGGGCCTCAAGCGTGAGAATCTCCGCGATCACATGACCGACCTGGAGTTGATCTTCACCATGCTCGGGGAAGCCGCCACCACGGAAATCGCGCGCAACAAAGACGCCCATGGCCTCCCGGAAAACAAACAGGCCGCCCGAGACGGGGGCTCTGTCGCAGGCAATGCCCGTCGCCAGCTTGAAGCCAAGTCCGGCAAGAAGATCGTCACGCGCCGGAACTATCTCACGGATAAACCCAAACCGTCATTGCCGCTTCCGGCTGGGAACGATTGAGCACGCATGGCTAAGAAGAAATCCACGTTGACGAAAGTCAAATCCATCCGCCGCAAGGCCGTGAAAGGCTTCCACCGCATCGAGGACGCGATCGCCGACATCCGCAAGGGACGCATGGTCGTCGTCGTCGACGACCCCAACCGCGAGAACGAGGGCGACGTCGTCATCGCCGCCGAGAAATGCGGTGTTTCCGCCGTCAACTTCATGGCGGTGCACGCGCGCGGCCTGATCTGCGTGCCGCTGCCGGCCGCGCGCCTTGACGCCCTCAAGCTCCAAGCGATGATAGACGCCTCGGGGGGCCTCGGCGCCGTGCCGGGCAAGGACACGGCGTTCACCGTCTCGGTCGACGCCAAACGCGGCACCAGCACCGGCATCTCGGCGCGCGACCGGGCGATCACGATCAAGGCCCTGATCAACCCCAAGACCCGGCCCGAGGACCTGGGCCGCCCCGGCCACATCTTCCCCTTGAGGGCCAAAGATGGAGGCGTGCTCGTGCGCGCCGGGCACACCGAGGCCGCCGTGGACCTCCCCCGCCTCGCGGGCCTCACGCCCGCCGGCGTCATCTGCGAGATACTCAACGCCGACGGCACGATGTCGCGCACCCCGCAACTGATGAAGTTCGCGCGCAGACACAAGCTCAAGATCATCACGATCGCCGACCTCATCGAGCACCGCCGCCGCAAAGACCGCCTCGTCGAGCGGCGGGCGAGCGCCAAACTGCCCACGAAGTACGGCGACTTCATCCTCCGCGTCTACGAGGAGACCTTGACCGGAAAGGTTCACCTCGCGATGGTCAAGGGCGCGGTCGCCGACGCCAAGCGCGTGCTCGTGCGCGTGCACTCCTCCTGCGTGACGGGCGACGCGCTGTTCTCGGCCAAGTGCGACTGCGGCGTCCAACTCGAGTCGGCGCTCAAGCAGATCGCGCATGCGAAGAGGGGAGTACTCGTCTACCTCAATCAGGAAGGGCGCGGCATAGGCCTCATCAACAAGATCAAGGCCTACGCCTTGCAGGACAAGGGCCTCGACACGGTCCAGGCCAACCTGGCGCTCGGCTTGAAGCCGGATTTGCGCGAGTACGGCATCGGAGCGCAGATCCTGGCCGACCTGGGCCTGACCACGATCCGGATCCTCACGAACAATCCACGCAAAATTGTCGGCATCGAGGGCTACGGCCTCACGGTCGCCGAGCGCGTCCATCTCCAGATGCCGCCCACGAAGCACACCGCCGGCTACCTGCGCGTCAAGCGCGAGAAACTCGGCCACTTGTTGACCGTCCCGGAGGAAATGCGGTGAAAAGAGTCGCCATCGTCAAATCGCGGTTCAACGAAGAAGTGACCTCGCGACTGCTCGCGAGCTGTCTAAAAACATTCAAGTCCGAGGGCTGGCATGACTCTCAGCTCAAGGTCGTCGAGGTTCCCGGCGGCTGGGAGATTGCCTGGGCCGCGCAGGAACTCGCCAAGACCAACCTTTACCAGGCCGTCGTCGCGCTCGGCTGCGTGCTGAAGGGCCAGACGCCGCAGAACGACCACCTCGCGCGGTCTCTCGTGCAGAGCCTGCACCGAATCTCGCTCGACACGCGCATACCCGTGATCCTCGGCGTCATCACGCCCAATACCCGCAAGCAGGCCCTGGCCCGCACGAAAGGCAAGATGGACCGGGGCCACGAGGCGGCGCTGGCCGCGCTCGAGATGATCGCGCTCAAAGAAGAGCTCCGTGGGTCGTAGAAGGCTGGCGCGCGAAATCGCGCTCCAAGCCCTGTACATCGCCGATGTGGCGCGCACGCCCGCGCTCGAAGCCTTCGCCATCGTGACCCGGCGCGTGGGCATGGAAGCCGACGCCGAAACCCTCGATTTCGCCCGGGAGCTCTCGCTCGGCGCCATCGAGCGCGTGTCGAAGCTCGATGAGACCATCTCCGGCCAGGCCGCGAACTGGTCCATGGTCCGCATGGCCGCGGTCGACCGAAATGTCCTGCGCCTGGCCGCCTACGAACTCGAGTCCCGCCGCGACACGCCGGTCGGCGTCATCATCGACGAGGCCATCGAGATCGTGCGCAAGTACTCCACCGAGGAGGCCACGCGCTTCATCAACGGCATTTTGGACTCGCTCAAGAAGCTTCGCGACGCGAAGCCTAAAAAGAAGAATGCCCGCAAAAAAGACTCCGAAGGCTGAGATTTCGGCGCTTCGCGCCGAGATCCGCGAGCACGACCGGCGCTACTACGAAATGGCCGCCCCGACGATCGCCGACGCCGAATACGACGCGCTTTTGGCGCGACTGAAGGCGCTCGAAGACGCCCACCCCGAGCTCAAGTCGTCGGACTCGCCGACCCGGAAAGTCGGCGGCGCCGCATCTTCCTCCTTCGCGCCGGTCAAGCACGCTCAACCGATGCTGTCCCTCGACAACACCTACAACGAGGATGAGATCCGGGCCTGGAACGACCGGGTTCTAAAGAACCTTCCTCCGGGCGAAAAACCGGTCTATATCCTCGAGCAGAAGCTCGACGGGCTCTCGTGCGCCTTGACGTATGAGAACGGCCGCTTCGCGCGCGCCGCCACGCGCGGCGACGGCGAGACGGGCGAGGACGTGACCGAGAACGTCCGTTTCGTTGGAAACGTGCCGGAGGGTCTCAAAGGCCCGACCTCGCCGGAATCACTCGAGATTCGCGGCGAGATCGTACTCTTCTTCGAGGACTTCAAAAGGATCAACGACGCGGAGGAGGCGGCGGGCCGCCCCGTTTTCGTGAACCCCCGCAACTGCGCCGCAGGCTCGCTGCGCCAAAAGGATCCGCAGGTGACCAAGCGCCGACACCTAAAGTTCTTCGTGCACTCCTACGGTGATTGGCGCCCGGCGCACGGCCTTTCCGGCCATTGGGCATTCCTCGCCAAGTGCCGGCGCCTGGGCTTCAGCGTTGAGCCATCCATCACCGCAAACTCGATCGATGAGGTCGTCGCGCGCTACAACACCTTCCGCGACGACGGCGTCGCGAAGCTCCCATACGCGGTGGACGGCCTGGTCGTCAAGGTCGACTCCTTCTCTCAGCAGAAGCGCCTCGGGTTCACGGCGAAGTCCCCGCGCTGGGCGGTCGCGTTCAAGTACCCGGCCCAGCAGGCGACGACCGTCGTGCAGGGAGTGGAGTACTCGGTCGGACGCACCGGAACGATTACGCCCGTCGCCAAGCTCGAACCCGTCTTTTGCGCCGGCGTCACCATATCGTCCGTCACCTTGCACAATTTCGAGGAAATCGGACGCCTGGGAATACATGTCGGCGACCGCGTCCTCATCGAGCGCGCCGGCGAGGTCATACCGAAAGTGATCAAGGTCGTCGAGAAGGCGCGGGGCGGCAAGGAAATCACGCCTCCCAAGAAGTGCCCCGATTGCGGCTCTCCCGTCGTTAAGGAGGATGAGTTGGTCGCCTACCGCTGCGACAATGTGTCTTGCCCCGCCCAACTCCGGCGAACCTTAGAACACTTCGCCTCTCGCCCCGCCATGGACATCGTCGGACTCGGCGACTCCGCCGTGGATCAACTCATCGGTAAGGGACTGGTGAGGGATGTCTCGGGCATTTATGATCTGACTAAGGAGCAGCTTCTCGGGTTGGAACTGTTCGCCGACAAGAAGGCCGACAATTTGCTGGATCAAATCAAAGCGAGCAAGGCGAAAACCATGGACCGCGTCCTCTTCGCCCTCGGCATCCGCCATGTGGGCGAGAAAACCGCGGAGACGATCGCCGAACGCATGGATCTCGACGCGCTTCTCAACGCCTCCACCGGGGACTTCTCGGCGGCGCCGGACATCGGTCCCACCGTCGCGAAGTCGCTGCACGACTTTTTCTCGTCTAAGACCGGCAAGACTTTGATCTCTCGCCTGCGCGCCTCCGGCTTGACGATGCATAGGCCGGAGAGAACCATCGCGGCCGGCGCCCCGTTCGCGGGCATGACCTTCGTGTTCACCGGCGCCCTCTCCAAGTTCACGCGCGAGGACGCCGAGGAGAAGGTGAAGTCCCTCGGCGGCAAGGCCTCGGGCTCGGTGTCGGCGAAGACGACCTACGTCGTCTACGGTGCTGACGCGGGCTCAAAACTGAAAAAGGCCAATGAACTCGGTGTAAAAGCCATAACAGAATTGGAATTCGGGAAGATGCTCCCGTGACAATCAGAAAGGAACGCTTAGCCCGGACTGCGTTGCTGCACGTCGCCGACCGCACCGGAGTCGTCGAGTTCGCTTCAGACCTCATCGGGCTCGGCTTCGAGCTGGTCGCCACGGGACCGACCTCCACCGCCCTGCGCCACGCCGGCGCGCCGCACAAGACGATCTCCGAATTCGTGGGTGAGCGCCTGCCCGCCGACGCGCTCGGCCTACTGCACCCGAAGCTGATCGCGGCGATCACCGATGAGAAGCCGCGCATGGACCTCGTCGCCGTCAACCTGTATCCGCTGTCAGCGGCTACGGCCGATCCCGCCTTGAGCCAGGACGAGGTGCTCGCCTATGTGGACCCGGTGGGACCGGCGCTGCTGCGCGCGGCCGCGCGCAATTTCAAGCGCGTGATCGCGCTCTGCGACCCAGACGACTACCAACAGGCGGTGGACACGCTCAAGTCCTACGACCGCATGCTGCCCGACCGCCGCCAGGTCCTGGCCGCGAAAGCCTTCCATTACTCGGCCTATTACGATTCCACGGTCGCGCAGTATCTCGGCGGCCAGTGGGAGGAGTTCCCGGACGAGGTCGTGATCGCTCTCAAGAAGTCCGCCGACCTGCGCTACGGCGAGAATCCGCACCAGGCGGGCGCCTTTTACACCTTGTCCGGCGCCCGGCCCTGGGGCCTCAACGCCGCCCAACTGCACCTCGGTCGTCCGCTCGTCTATGGGCATTTCCTAGATCTCGAAACAGCCTGGGAGCTCGTCAATGCGTTTCAAGAGCCCGCCTGCGCCATCGTTAAACACGGAGTGCCCGCGGGGTTCGCCTGCGGCGAGGACCTCGCCAAGGCCGCGCGCCGCGCCTACGCGGGCGATCCGCGCGGCTGCTTCCGCGGCACGGCCGCCGTCAACATCGAGATCGACGCGGCCGCCGCGGAGTTCTTCGCGGAGGAATTCGTCTCCTGCATCGCGGCTCCCGAGTTCTCCCCGAAGGCGCTCTCGCTCCTCAAGACCAAGAAGGACATCCGCCTCGTCACCTTGCCCTCGAAGCTGATCTCCGCCCACGAACTCGACCTTCGCGCGGTCGCCGGCGGCATGCTCGTGCAGGAGCGCGATCAGCGCCCGTTCGTCGGCGACCTCAAGACCGCGTCCCGCCGCCAGCCCAGCGACCGCGAGATGCGCGGCCTGGTCGTGGCCTGGCACACCGCCATGCACGCGCGAACGCACGCCGCCGTCATCGCGCGAGGGACCGCCGTCATCGGCGTCGGTTCGGGGCAGACCTCGCGGCTGGACGCCGTCAGGCTCGCACTCGTCAAGTCCCAGGAACGCCACCCGATCCTTGCCGTCGGCGACCCCCTGGTCCTGGCCTCGGATGGTGCCCTCACCGCCGAGCACGTACTCGCCGCCGCCGACGGCGGCGTGACGGCCGTCATCCACCCCGGCGGCGCCTCCGAGGACAAGGACGCCGCGGAAGCCGCCGACGCGCGCGGCGTGGCTCTCGTCTCAACCGGCGTGCGCCACTTCAAGCACTGATCCACCCTTGACGCCCCGCAAACATCGGGCTACAATCGCGTCATGCAGCGTGAGAGCACCTTGGTCCGGCTCCGAATCACGAGCGCGACTTTGACCGCCGCGGCCATCGAAACCAAACTCGGCCTCAAGCCCGATGAAGCGTGGAAGATCGGCGACCGCACCGGCACCTTCGGGGCGATTCTGAAGGACCACGGCTACGCGCTCGACGCGTCGGCTCCCTACACCCTGAAACTGGACGACCATATGCGGGTGATGATCAAGCGCATCACCCCCGTCGCCCAGAAGATCGGCGAGATCTCGGAACAGGCGAAGGTGGAGATTATCTGCACGATGTTCCGCAAGGCCACTCCGCCGATCAACTTCGGGCGCGACGACCTGCGCTGGCTTGCGGCCATCGGCGCGAGCCTCGATGTGAGCGTGGCCCTCATCGTCGAGCGCGCGAAACCCGCGCCGGAAGCAAAGAAGCCCGGCGACAAGGAAGGGCCCGCCTCGGTCTTCTAACCGTCTATTTCGGGATGTTGACGCCCGTGACGGCCAGGTCCCAGCACTCGTTGGCGTGCTTGAGCAGGTCGGTCTCGGTCTGGGCGCGGCGCACGAAGTCCTGCACTTCTTTAGACTTCCAGGCGGCGCCGACCTTGGGCCAGGCGGAGGCAAGACTTTCCGTCTTGAGGTCGGCCACGGCGAAGGGCAGGGCGTTGAGGAGTTTGGCGCGGCCATTGGGCACAACGAGAACCATGGACTGAGGGCTCTCGGCGCGGGTGACCATCTCCTGTTGAATTCCCCACGGGTAGATCGCGAGCTTCGGACCGCCGCGGCAAACTGCCGCAGCGGCTTTAAGAAGCATCACCGCCTCTTTCCAGTCATCGTCGGTGCAGGCCAAGGTGTCCCAGGCATGGGCGGCGCGGCCGAGGCGCATCATCGGACCGGTGACGAAGGTCCGCACGCCGCGTTGAGCGGCCTGTTCATAAACGACGACCGCGTCCCGGACATTTATCTTGGTCGGGATAAAGACCAGCTCAGGTTCAAGTCCACGCGCCACAAGCCGGTCTATGGCGGCCCAGGCAGGCGCGTAACCTGAACCCGGTCGCAGCCTCTCGTGGATGGCCCCGGTGGCGCCGTCGATCGAAATCTGGACGCACGCGATCTTTAATTCTTTCAGCTTGTCGCATGACGCGTCGTCAAGATCGAGACCGTTCGTCTCGATCTTAATTTCCACGCCTCCCTTTGTGAGCGTCTCGAATATCTCGAACGCCCAAGGGCTGCCCATGGGTTCTCCGCCGCCGAAGGCGACGTAGGCAATGCCGTTCTCGACGATTTGGCGGGTGAGATTGAGCGCCTGCTCGCGGTTCATCTCGTCGGGCCAGGCCTTGTCGGGTCCCGACTCCTCGCAGCAGTGCAGGCAGCGGCCGGTGCAGCGGTTGCTCAGCTGCCAGGCAAGAAAGAGAGGGGCGCGGTAGTCGCCCACGCACGCCCCTCTCCGGTCCATCAGGTGAAGCGAATGTAGGGCTGGGCCATCACGCGCTCGGAAACTTCCTCAAGAGAGGGCGTCTCCCAAGCGAGCTTCGGCTCGGCCTTGGCATCCGTCACGGTTTTCTGGTCGTTCATGTTACTCCTGTTGCCCGTCAGACCACGGCGGGCATATCTTCAAATTGGTCCAGCGCGACCCACTCATTCGCCTTCGCCGACTCCGCCGGATCGGCGGCTAACGCCTCCAGAGCCTCGCGCACGCGAGGGTCGGTCCACGCGAGCTTGTACGCCTCCCACGCTTGGAGGAAAGTCTGCGTTTTGAGATCGGCGCATGTAAAGGGAAGGGGTGCGGCGACCTTCACTTTTCCGTCGGGAAGCACCAATAATGCGCCGGAGGGCTGCAAACTCCGGTGCGCCATCTCCTCTTCGAGCGAAAACGGCCTGTAGCAGAGCTCCAGACGACCCACAAGCTCGCGTTCCTTGCGCTCGAGCACCCGCAGAAACACCGCATACTCGGTCCTCGTCGGCTCTAGGCGGCCCCAAAGCTTGGCTGCGGTGCCCAGGCGCATGAGCTGTCCCGTGTTGAACCGGAAGGCGCCGAGGGACGCCGCCAGATCGATGACCGCTTCGGCTTCGAAGATGTTCAATTTTGTCGGGGCGAAAGTGATCTCGAGCGGAAGCCCCGCGGCGACGGTCGCACGGCACGCAGTTACCGCTTTTTTCAGATTTCCGTTGATTCTTTGCCGTTGATACACCGCCTGCGAGGCTCCATCCAAGGATATTTGGACCGATCTGATTCCGAAATCTTGCAACGTCGCCGGATCGAAATTCTGCCCGTTCGTCTCGATCTTGAGCAGCACCCCGCCCTCGGAGAGCGTCCGGCACACTTCGGCGAAATGCGGAACTAAGGTGGGTTCCCCCCCCACGATCATCGCATAAGGAACCCTCGCCGCGACGATCTCCAACGACAATTTTAATGCCTGGACGCGCGTCAGCTCCCCCGGAAGCGCTTTGCCCGGCGCCGAGTCCGTGCAGCAGTGCAGACAGGCGAGGTCGCAATCCCTCGTGAGCTGCCAGGTGACCATGGTTGGAGCACCGAAAGCTTCGATCTTCATCCGATAGCCGCCGTTAGAGCGAAAATCGCCGTGACGACGGCGTAGCACTGCACGATCGATCGAATGGCGGGCATGAATAATCGAGGAGTGTCCCAAGTGGACGCGCCGGCCCTCAACGACATGAACCACAAAGGTAAACCGGCCAGCGCCGCGAGCACCGTCAGCCTGGGGAAGACACCAAGAACGACGCCAATCGGGATGATGAGCAGCCCAAGCGCGGAAAGGGCCAAATACAGCACCCGTCCGTTTTTTCTCCCCAATCGAACGACCAAATTCTTTTTGCCGACAAGACGGTCCTGATGGAAGTCGGGAATATTGTTAACGGTCGCCAACGACATGATCAGCAAGCCGGGCACCAAAGACGCGAGAAGGGCACCCCAGGAGAACCGATGAGTGTGCAGGTGAAGCGAACCCAGCACCATCCACGGACCGTACGACAATCCAATAACCGTCTCGCCGAGGCCTCGATACACCCAGCGGATGGGCGGGCCGACATACCAGACAGCGGCGGCGCCGCCGAGAAGAGTATAAAGAATGATCGGCCAGCCGCCTTGCCGCGCCAACCATAGACCAATCCCTGCAGCTAACGTGAACGCGGCAATTCCTAAATATAACATCCACTCGGGGATGCGCTCCTCGGCGTCGGGGTTGAAGACGCGGTCGGTGCCCATCTTCGCGTCGAAATACTCGTTGAAGCTCTCCACGCCTATAACGGAAAGAAAGATGCCGAGCAGTCCGAGCATGAAGACCGGCATCTTGAACGTCTTCTCGACCCCGTAAGCCCAGGCGGCGCCCAAAAAATACGGCAGCAGCCCCGCGTACAAAAAGAATCTGTAGCGTACGACCGACGCGACCTTCATGACCATAGTCTGGTCTCTTGGCGCGTGCGGGGCGGCGAAAACGTCGGTCATGCGGCCCCGACCTCCTCCCACTGGTGCAGGCGGGAGACGATGTTCGGATCCTCGGCCAGCCGCTCGATGAAAGCGGCGACGCGGGGGCTTTGCCAGGCCTTCTGGAACTGGGACCAGACTTGGCCGAGAGTCTGCCTCCTAAGATCGCCGCAGGTGAACGGCAGGGCGTTGATGAGCTTGACCTTGCCGTTGGGAAGAATGATAAACAGGGCGGCGGGGTTCACGAGGCGGTAGCGCAGCTCATCGAGCAGGCCCATCTCGTGGTAGTAAACCCGCATGCGGCCCTTGTACTGCTCGGCCTTCTCCTTAAGCGTGGCGAAGAACTGGGAGTAATCGTTTTCGTCGGGGGCGGTGATGGCCCAGGTGCGCACCGCGTTGCCGGTGAACATCAGCTTGCCGGTGTAGAACGAGTACGCGCCGAGCTCGTGCGAGAGGTCGACGGCCGCGCCGATCTCTTTGATATTAAAGCGGGCGGGCACGAAATTGATCTCGATGGGAATGCCGGCCTCGCGCAGGTTCTTGATCCCGTTCAGCGCTTCTTCGAAGCGGCCGTGCACGCGCATTTTGTTGAACGACGCGGAGCTAGCGCCGTCGAGGGAGACCTGGACCGCCTTCACGCCGAGGTCCTTGAGCTTGGCGCAGTTCTCCTTCGTCAGATAATGACCGTTCGTCTCGATCTTGAGCCCTAAGCCGCCCCGAGTGATATGTTCAACCATGTCGAAGAAGTCAGGGCGCACCATCGGCTCGCCGCCGGAGAAGGAGACATACGGGACCTCGGACTTCACGAGCTGGTCGATGACGCCGTAGGCTTCCTCGGTCGTCAGCTCGTCCTTGAACGCCTTGCCGGGGCCCGATTCCTCGATGCAGTGGAGGCAGGCCAAATTGCATTCGTTGGTGATCTGCCAGGCCACATACAACGGGGCAGCGAGGTCCGACGTTACCTTGTCTTCCATGGTGTTTACTCGATGATCAAACCCTTTTCTTTCAATTGCGCGAGAAACGACTCGGCTTCCGTCGCCATCTTGCCGGTTGGATCCTCGAACTTCTCCTTGAGCTTGGCGACCAGGTTGCCCGACTGCGCGCCCGCGATGACCTCGCGCACGACGGCCGCGCCCGTGGGGCTCAAAGTGTAGACCTTCTCGGAGCGCGTCTCGAACAGCACAGCGCCGAATTTCTCTTCCCGAAACTTCACGAATGGAGCAAGCTTCATGATTCCCTCTCTATGGGCGACGAGGCAGGAGTTGGCGTCCCAGCTCTCGCGCGCCGCGATCTCTTCCATCTCAAGGCGCACGTTGCGCCGGCTCGCCGCGTCGGCGGATTCCGTGGCCTTACCGTCGGCCTGAACCGCCTCCCCCTCAGAAACGACGAAATCCCCGCTTTTCCACGACTTCCGCAGCAAGGCTTCGTACGACATTAAAATTCTCTCTTTGCCATGACGTCGACAAAAAAACAAAGCTCTGCGGCCTCGGCTTTGCAGGGCAACTTTTCGATCATGGCGCGCATCGAGTCCACGATTTCGCGACCCTTCTCGCGCGTCTTTTGGATGTGGCCGCGATCCTTGAGCAGCTTTGCGATCTTGACGGCGTCGGGTTGCCGCTCGTTCCACAGCGCCAAAAATTCCTCGCGCGCAGCGGGGTCTTGAATCGCGTAAATGCACGGCAAGGTCAGCCGCCGGTTCGCGAGGTCCTGACCCTCGTCCTTGCCCGACACCCTTTCCGTCAAAGTGTAATCGTGGATGTCATCGACGATCTGAAGCAAAATCCCCGCCGCGCAGGCCAGGCGCGGAGGATCGCTCTGTTCGTGCGGGAAAGGCGAGAGCTCGGAAAGCACGGCGCCGGCCCACTCGAATAGGGCGCCGGTTTTGCGGGCCGCGACGCCCATGTAGGCGTCGACCGTGACCGTCGTCGAGCCCTTCAGGAACTCTTCCTGCAGCTCGCCGACCGTCATCTCGCGCACAGTCGTGACCAAAAGCTTGGGGGCATTCGGCGAAATGTCGATCGCTTCTTCAAGGCCCTGGGAAAAGGCCAGGTCGCCGAGGAGCAATCCGACGGTCGTGCCGAAAATCCTGTTCGGAGTGGGATGACCCCGACGGAGGTCGGCCTTGTCCACGCAGTCGTCGTGAAGCAGGCTTGCGTTGTGCACGAGCTCCATGGCCCGGGAGACGCCCTCGGCCTTTTCCTGATCCACGCCGAGCGCGCCGGCCATGAGCAAAGCGAAGCGCGACCGCAGCATCTTCCCGGGTCGGCCGATGTGGGAGGCCAGTTCCTGGCCCACGCGCCCCTCGATGCGCCGGGCGCGGCTTTCCAGACCGGCCCGAACCCGGGTGAGAGAATCTTCCACCTTTAAAAGGGAAATCGGCATGAGGGCCTCGATTATACCACTCTCCGCCACCCATTGACGGGGGACCTCCCCACCTTTATACTCCTGAAGATGCGCGCCGAGCGGATACTGGTGGTCGAGGACGATGCGGGCTGGATCGAGCTGCTCAAGCTCTGGTTTCCCGCCGCCGGCTACGCCCGGGTCGAATACGCCGTGACCGGGGCGCAGGCCTTGGAGGCCGCGGTTTCCCGCAAGCCCGACTGCGTCCTGCTCGATTTCGCTCTTCCCGACCAGAATGGGAGCGCGGTTTGCGGCAAGCTGCGCGCCATCCCCGACCTGGCCCGCGTTCCGGTCGTCCTATTCACCGTGCATGGGCGGGAGAAGGTGCTGGGCCTGGAGAACGGCGCGGACTATTTCGTCGGCAAGTCCGACAATCCGCGCGAGCTGATGGCCACCCTCGACGCGTTATTTAAACGAGCGCGGATGGCGCTGGGCGTGCTCAACCATGGGGAGCTGAGCCTGCGCGCCGAGGACCGCCAGGTCTTGTGGAAAAACGAGCCCGTCGCCGCGCTGACGCCGAAGGCCTTCGCGTTGTTCCACATTCTGGTCGAGCGGGGACCGGAGCCGGTCTCGCGCGAGGATCTTTTCAGAATGGTCGAGGGCGTGGAGAACCCCGGTCTCTCGCGCGCGCTCGATGTGCTGCTCAACCGCCTGAAGAAGTCCCTGCCCAAGGAACTCGCCGAACGCATCGTTAATGTGAAGAATTTCGGCTACTGCTTCCTAGAGGATCGGCGTGTAACCAAGCCGTAACGCCGCGTAACACGATGGTGAATTTACAGTAAACATTTCGCCTGTTAGACTCCTACAGTTGTCGCTGGCCGAGAAGGGCACACCCGGGGAAATCCGGGGCCGCAAAGCCGACGGGGCTAACGCGCGAATACCGCTAAGCCGGCCGGGCCGCCGAAACGGTGACTCCCAACCGTCATGGTGAAAGGAGTCTTCCGAAGGGTCGTCTTAGCGATGTTGGTGATCGCTTCCTGCGCTCATCGAGCGCGGGCGTCCGAAGGCGTGCAGGACATGGCCAAGGTGATGGCCGCCGCCGCCTCGGCGCGCAAGGTCAAGCGCGTGGCCGTCGTCCCCTTCACGGCACCCCGCGGAGCCGCCTCCTATTCCGGCGCGATCGTCTCCGAGCGCCTGGTCATCTCGATCCTCGCCCGCGGTGAGCTCGATCTGATCGAGCGCCGTTTCCTCGATAAGATACTTGAGGAGCAGAGACTCGGCGTCTTCGGCATCATGGACCAGGACACGGTCAAGACCTTGGGCAAGGTGCTCGGCGTGGACGCGATCCTGACTGGAACCGTCGTTGAGCTGAAAGGCGACCGGGTCGAGGTCAACGCGCGCTTGATCCACACCGAGACAGCACGGGTGCTGGCCGCGGACTCCGTTCGAATATCGAAGGACTGGGAAGAGCGCCCGATCGGCGAAGACGCCGGGACCTGGATCGTCCCCGCGCCGGAGCTGACGGAGGACTCGCCCAAATCCGGCGCCTCGTGCCAGGCGAGCGTGGACGAGGTCGAGCGGCGCATCCTGGATTTCAAGGCCCGCTACTGGGCCGAGCGCCTCAAGGACCCGGGGTTCACCATCCGCTCGCTCAAGCACAATCCCGGCTCCGAGATACGCAACGCGGAAACCAAAAAACAGTTTTTCCTTAAGATGCGTGAACACTACGACGCCGAGGCGCGCACCCCGCTGACGCCGCTCGAGCAGGCGGCGCTGGCCCGGGGCCTGCAGGAAATCAAGGTTTTGTCGGGGTTGTGCGAAGGGTGATGATTGGAGGAGGTCACATGAACATGCGAATGGCCGGACTGTTGGCGTTGACGGCGTTGGCGGGCTGCGGGGGCGTGACCCGCCGCGTGCATGGCGGGAGCGTGGACCGGGTGCTCGATCAGAAGCCCGTGCGCGGCGGCTACATCGAGGTGATCGGAATCGGCGCGTCCGATCCGGAGTTGAAGTCGGACACGCAGCGCATGGCGCTGGCGCGAGACGCGGCGATCGTCAAGGCGCAGTACGAGCTGCTGACGATAGTCAAGGGCGTGAAGCTCGAGGGCGGCGTGACCGTGGAACGGGCGCTCGAGGTCGACTCGAAGCTGGCCGCGCTCGTCAACGACACGATCCGCGGCGCCGAAATCCGCAAGACCGAGTTCACCGCCGACAACGGCTGCGTCGTGACCTTGCGGCTGCCCAAGTCGGCGCTGGAGAAGTCGCTGGGGAGCCTCATCCAATGAGACGGCTGGCGCTTGCGGCAGTGCTGGCCTCGGCTGCCTGCGCGCACGCGGGCCCGAAGACAAAGGTCGTGGAGACCGAGGGCGTAGCACCCATTGACCGGCGCGGGCTCGCGGACGCGCGAGACCGGGCCGTGGGCGACGCGCGTCGGCGCGCCGTCGAGCAGGTCGCGGGCGTGGCCGTCGAAGCGAGCTCCCGCGTGGAAGGCGCCGTCACGACGGAACAAAGGGTGACATCCCGCAGCCACGGCTTCATCGAGGCGTCGAGCCCGGTGTCGGAGGAGGTGACGAACGGGCAGGTGCGGGTGCGCGTGCGGGCGCGCGTGCGCGAGGGACCGGCGCCGTATTCGATGGTGGCGATGAACATCCCGGAAGGACCGTTGGCCGCAGGAGTCGCCCGCGCACTCAGAGAGAAGAGAATCGAGACCGGCGGCGGCCGCGGCTCGGCCGAGTTGACGGGCACCTCGCGGACGTCGGACCTGCCGCAAAGCCTCATCCCAGGCACGACCGCCGTGCGCGCCAACGCGACCTTAGCACTCAAGGTCAACGGAGCGTCCCTTCACGCGTCGGGCGCGGCCTCGGGAATCGACCCGGACCGCGACGGCGCCGCCGACAAAGCCCTCGAGGCCGCCGGCTACCGCGCCGGCCTGGAACTCGCCGCCGCAATGGGGGAAAGATGACACGAACGTCACGTCACACCGGCAGCGTACTTACTCCGATCGCTCTTTTGGCGCTTATCGGCGCGATCGTTTATCACAGCGATCCTACTGCCCATGTCACGCCGAAACCAAGCTCTTTAAATCAGCCCGAGCTCGCGGCCGACCTTGCCGAACTTCTCGAGCGCGAAATCTAAATCCTTGGCCGTGTGTCCGGAAGAGACGATAGTGCGCAGGCGGTCCTTGCCGCGGGCCACGATCGGAAAGCAGATCGCGAGCGCGAAGACGCCCTCGTCGAACAGTCGCGCGGAGAACTCAACCGCCTTCTTGGTGTCGCCGATGATGACCGGCGTGATCGGCGTCTGCGACGCCCCGGTGTCGAAGCCGAGCTTTTTGAGGCCGTCCTTGAAGTGCGCGGCATTCTGCCACAGCTTTTGAATGCGCTCAGGCTCGGCGAGCATCACGTCGATGGCGGCCGCGCAGGTGGCGATCACCGAGGGCGGGTGCGAGCTCGAGAAGGTGAAGGGACGGGCGGTCGAGGTCAGGTAGTCAATGAGACGGCGCTGCCCCGCAACATAGCCGCCGACCGCGCCGACCGCCTTGGAGAGCGTGCCGATCGAAACCTGGACGCGCTCGGACACCTTGAAGTGATCCGGCGTGCCGCGGCCGTTCTCCCCCATCACGCCGGAGGCATGCGCATCGTCGACCATGACGAACGCCCCGTACTTCTCGGCGAGATCGCAGATTTCCGGCAATGGAGCAAGATCCCCATCCATGGAGAATACGCCGTCCGTGACGATCATGCGTCTTCGGGTTCCGGCCGAATCTTTTAGGATGGCCTCAAGCGCCTTCATGTCCTTGTGCGGATACACCTTGCGCGCGGCCTTGGCCAGGCGCGCACCGTCGATGATGGAGGCGTGGTTGAGCTCATCGGAGATCAGTAGATCCTTGGGGTCGCTCATCAGGCTCTGACAGCAGGCGACGTTGACGGTGAAGCCGGACTGAAAGACGAGCGCCGCTTCGGTGCCTTTGAACTTGGCGAGCTTCTGCTCGAGCGCGAGGTGGAGGTCCTGCGTGCCGATGATCGGGCGCACGGCCGCGGTCCCGACGCCGTGCGAGTCGATTGCGGCCTTCGCGGCGGCCTTCAGCTTCGGATGCCCGGTCAGATCCAGATAATTGTTGGAGGTGAGGTTGACGACCTTCTTTCCGTCCACGACCGAGACCGGGGCCTGGTGGCCGGTGAGCACGCGCAGCTTCACGAAGCGGCCCTCGGACTTGAGCTGGGCCAGTTCGGCGTCGAGGAAATCCATCGCAAGGTCGGGCTTAGTCATCACCCATGATTATATAGAATGTTCTTCGTGAAGCGTACCGACGCGGCCTCGGTAGTCCTGCTGGCTCTGTGCCTAGTCGGTTTGCTCGTCCGGCTTGGAAGCGTGCCCGCCATGTCCCTCGATGAGGCTTGGATCGGCCTCCACGCGATACGCCTGCGCGCCTGCGGCCTTTACACCCCGCACGCGATGAATCACTACACCAGCCCGCTGTACGCGGGGCTCGTGGAGGCGTTCCAAGGCCTGCGGGGCGTCTCTTTGGAGGCTTTGCGCCTGCCGGGCTCCCTCCTCAACGCCGCCGCGCTCCTGGGCCTTTGGCTGCATCTGCGCCGGCGCCTCTCGGCTGAAGCGGCGTTTTCCTGGGCTCTTCTCTGCGCGGGCTCGGCCTACTTCCTGATGAAGTCGCGCGTGGCCTGGGAGGTGTACGCGCTGCACCCGATCCTGATCCTCGGCACGCTCGCCGCCCTGGCCCGGCCGGGCGGCGGGTACGCCCTCATCGCGCTCACCTGGCTCGGCGTGCTGAACCATTTCATCTACCTCTCCATCCCGACTTCTCTCGTCGTGCTCTTCGGCGCGCGGGCCGCCTGGCGCGGCGAGAAGGAGGCCGAGGGAAAGCTCCGCGACGCGGCGGCCGCGCTCGCGGCCGGAGTCGTCCTGTCGCTCCTGAAATACCCCCTGACCGATGAGCTGTGGGACGCGCGCCGCCCGGCTCTGCTCGCGGCGCTCGTTTTTCTTCCCATGGCGGCCGCCGCGGCCGTCCGGCGCGTGCCGGCCGGTCTCATCCTCGCGCCGTTCACGCGCGCGCGCCGGGAGCTCGTCGTGCTTTTTGGTCTGGCGATCGTCGCCTTCGCCGTGTGGCATCTCGTTCCGCTCGTCCAGATTTTCGCCGGGCCGGTCGTGCTCAAGCGGCTGTTTTCCTATGAGGTTCACGGCGTGTTGAGCGCGCTGCTTCATGCCTGGGGCCTTTTCCTGGCCGCTTTACTCGCCTGGAACTGCGCGCGCGTGTGGCATGACAAGAAGCTGGATTTCCACGAGCGCACCGTGCTTCTGTGGCCGGCGGCCTTCGCGGCGGTGTTCATCTTCTTCCGTCACACGAGTTCGCTGCGATATTATTCGCTGCCTGCTTTGCTCGGCACCATCGCGCTGTCGGCCGCCCTGCCGCGGCTCGCGCGCGCGGATAAGCGCGGCGTCCTCCTCTGCGCGTTCGCGGCGGCGTTCGCGACGCAGGTTTTCCTGCTGCGCGAACTCGCCTCTCCCGGCGACCGGCGGCCGCTGCATTTTCGCGTCGGCTGGCGCAAGGAAAATTCCAAGGATTTCGCCCGCAAGGACGCTTTATTCGCCGCCTTCGACGCCTCCGGCGCCTGCGAGATCGCTCATCCGGAACGCAGCTTCAGCGCGATCCCGCTCTTTTTTCACCATACGCAGACGCCCGCCGTCCGCTGCGACGCCGCGCTCGCCTTCGATTCGGAACAGTGCCCCGAGTGCCCGGCCCCGCCTTTCTACCGCTGGTCGCTAGTGTCCGCCGCGAAGTAGGACGGCGGGCCCTCCTCGGGCAGAAGTTCCCACAAGTCCTCGAGCGCGACAGCGCGGACGGCCTCGCGGCGGGAGAGGACGCGGACCTCCACTTCCAAAGCCCACTGCTCCTTAATCAGCGCCGTCAGGACGTGAACCGCCTCGGACAAGGTTCGGCGACCTGTGGCGCCCTGCACTACGATGAGTTCCACGGGACGGCCAGGTTCGAGGCGCCCCTTCGCGGCCGCGCCGCCGAGAAGAACCGCCGCCGCCTTGCCGCGCAAAGCCTTTTTGATCGCGTCCGCGACGCCCTCGGCGTGGTCCGCCTCTCTCTCAATAAGCGGAAGGAGCAGCTCGGAGACGAGCCAACGCCGGCGGTCAAGCCGCCACTGGTCCGAACGGCCCGCGGGACGCCGCTCCACGAGCCCGAGCTTGGCCAGCGCACCGAGTGCTACGGCCGCGCCCTGATGATTGATGCCCGCGTGGCGCGCGAGAGCCCGTCCCGACAACGGAGACTTCGCGCGGCAAAGCGCCCGAAGCACGGCGAGGCGGCTGGGGGCCGATAATACGGCGTCCAGCGGGCGGGCGAGATGGCCTTTCAGGTAGATCATGTCTATAATTATAGACATATTGCGGAGGCCCCGAATAGGACGCCGCGCCGCCGGTTTAGGGCACGAAAACGACCTTGCCGCAGTCGCGCGCGGGCGCGGTCATCGCGGCGAACCCCGCCTCGTAGTCCTTCAGCGGGAAGGTATGCGTCACGACGGGCTTGAGGTCGATGGCACCCGAGCGCAGCAGGCGGTCCGCCTTGTACCAGGTCTCGAAGATCTCGCGGCCGACGATGCCGTGCACGCGCACGCCCTTGAAGATGAGGTCGTTGGCCCAGTCGAGCTCGACCTTCTTCGAGGGAATGCCGAACGCGGTGATGCGGCCGCCGCTGCGCACGCACTTGAAGGCCCGGGTGATCGCGGCCTGCGCGCCCGACATCTCGCAGACGACGTCGAACCCGTCCTTCACCTTACCGGCCGCAATTGGGTCCTCATCGGGCGACACGATAGTCGTGGCACCCATCCGTAGCGCGAGTTCCGCGCGGTAGCGCGAGCCCTCGACCGCGACAATCCGGTCCGCGCCCGAAGCCTTCGCCACCGCGATCGAGAACAGGCCCTGCGGGCCGCAGCCCATCACGAGCACCGACTTCGCGGCGACGGGCTCGACGAGCACGGAGTACACCGCATTGCCGAAGGGCTCGAACAGCGAGCCCATGTCCCTTAACGAGTCGTCGCTGTGCTTCCACGCGCAGCGCGCGGGTACGGCCGCGTACTCGCCGAAGCCCCCAGGGCCGTCCACGCCGATGATCTTCACCCTCGCGCAGACATGGCGCTGGCCGTTCTGGCACTGATAGCATAGGCCGCAGAAGATGTGGCTCTCGACGGAGACGAAGTCGCCCTTTTTGAAGTCCCGCGCGGACGCGCCGACCTCCTCGATCGTGCCGCAGAATTCGTGGCCGAAGGTGCTCGGCGTCTTGAAGCGCTCGGGAGCCCAGGAGTTCCAGCCGTAGATCGGAAGATCCGATCCGCAGATGGACGCTCGATGCACTTTAATCAACACCTCGTCGGGCTTGATGCGCAGATCGCCGGTCGCCTCGAAGACGGCGCCCGGAGCGGGCGTCTTTTTTAACAGGGCTTTCATTCGAAAAAATTCCTCGCCACGAACAGCAGATTCTCCTTGCGCTCGCGGACGCGACGGTAGAAGTAGGGAAACCAATGCGTGCCGTAGGGCACGTAGATTCGGACCGTGTGGCCTTTCGCGCGCAGCTCGCGCGCGCGCTTGCCGCGGATGCCGTACAGCATCTGCAGTTCGTAGTCGGACTTCACGAGGCCCGCCGCGTCGAAGGCCTGGGTTGCCGCCTCGATGCGCGCGTCGTCGTGGGTCGCGATCGCCGGAATCGGGGCCTTGGCGAGAATCGCAGAACACCGGTCGTAGCTCGCGTCCACATCCTTCTTATCCGGGAAGGCGGCCGACGCGGGCTCCTTGTACGCGCCCTTGCACAGGCGCACGCGCGCCTTCCGGGAGACGGCGTCCTTGGCGTCCTGCTCGGTCCGGCGCAAGGACGACTGCAGCACGATCCCGACACCGGGATGCTGGTCGTGGATGCCGTAGAACATGTCGAGCGTTTTCTGCGTGAACTTGGAGCCTTCCATGTCGATGCGCACGAAATTCTTAAGCTTCTCCGCCTCCGCGACGATGCGCAGGAGGCTCTCCTTGGCGAGGCCGTCGTCGAAGCCCATGCCGAGCTGGGTGAGCTTAAGCGAAATGTTCGCGTCCACTCCCGAATCGGCGATGCGGCTGAGCATCGTCAGGTTCTCGTCGGCCGCCGCGAGCGCGTGCGCGCGGTCGTGGCTGTCCTCGCCGAGGTTGTCGAGCGTGACCTTGAGCCCGTCGGCGTTCAGTTCACGGACGGTCTCAACGGCGTCGGAGATGTCGTCGCCCGCGACGAAGCGGTGGGCCAGGAAAGTCAGCGCTCTCACGGAACGATTCTACCATTCCCATGGCGGAAGTAACCCGGCGGCGCTACAATGGGGGCATGCGAAAACGAATGGGGACTTTCTACGCAGGCTGCATAGTCGCCAATCTCACTGATCGCGGCCGAACGGTCGAGGTGCCCAAGCTTCCCGACGCCGCGAAGCCGCATCCGTGGCCTCGGCCTTGCGCACCTTCTTCTCATATAGAAGCCGCGCCTTCTCAAGCTCCCGCGTGTCGGCCGCGAGCTTCTCCGCGTCGGACCCGCCTCCCAACCGTGCCGCCTCGTCAAACTTGGCCATGGCGGGAGCCTATCAAATGGGCGCGGAACCGGCACCTGGATTTTGCACACTGATAACCTGGGTCCTGGTATCCGAGTGAGCGCTAACCTGCGCACTTATATCTCATACGAGCATCACCGTAATGACGTCCCCCTTGACATACGGCATCAATACTGGTATGCTTACCGTATGAGATCTGAAAAGAAAATCACGGTGCTGTTGCCGGAGGATTTGCTTGACCGGGCGCTTAAGGCCAGCGGGGAGGGAATCACTCCAACTCTGCGCAAAGGGCTGGAACTCGTCGCGGCAAAACACGCTTACCGAGGTTTGCTGAAACTCAAGGGAAAATTCGATCTCAAGATCGATCTGAACGAATCGCGCAAGGATCGAGCTGAATGATCGCGGCTGATACAAGCGCTTGGCTGGATTACTCCAGAGGATTGGAGAGTGAGTCTTCAAAACAGCTTGAGAAGTGCCTTTCCGACGGGACTTTGGTTCTGCCGATGCCGGTACTCTTTGAAATCCTAAGCGGGCCCGGCCTGACTCAAGAAGCGGAACAGTTTATTCGAGAGATCCCGAGATTAGAGACCAAGCCCGGCTTTTGGGAACGCTCCGGCGAATTGAGACGAAAGTTGCTTAGAAAGAACTTGAAGGCTCGCGGCATGGATTGTCTCATCGCCCAGAACTGCATCGATCACGATGTCGCATTGATCGCGGCCGACCGGGATTTCCGTCATTTCGCCAAGCTCGGTCTGTATATCCTCTGATCAACCTGAATACAGATTGAGACGATCGAGGATCGCGGACGCGCCGGAGGCGTAGCGGCCGAACAGCAGGCACAGCCAGCCGATCAGGAACAAAAGGCCGCCGATCGGCGTCACAGCCCCCCACTTGCGCACGCCCGTCAGCGCGAGGAGGTAGAGGCTCCCGGAAAAGAGGATGATCCCGAGGGTAAAGCACCAGGCGGCCTTGCCCGGACCGCGCAGCGCCGCCAGGAGCAGCAGGGCCAGCGCGTGATAGACCTGGTACTTCACGCCCGTCTCGAAGACCGCGAGCATCTCGGGCGTCAGCCGCGCCTTGAGCGCGTGCGCGCCGAACGCCCCCAGGCCGACGGCCAGGAACATCAGGCCCGCGCCGAGGCGGGCCATCACGGCGGCCGTCATCGCCTACTCCGCGTCGAGCGGGTCGCCGATCATGACGCCGTTCTGGCCGCGGCGGATCAGATGGAAGTGAGTCAAGATCTCCTCTGAACGCGGGTTGCCCAGAGCCACGATCGCGGCCGCGCGCATCGCGGAATCACTGTCGCGGGCGGCGATGTCCTTGAGCAGTTCTTCCTGGCTCGACTGCACGCGAAAGGAATGCATCAGGATCGCCGTTCGGCGCACGCCCGCGTTCTCGCCGGTGTTGCGCGCAAGGTCGTAGGCGAGGTCGCGCACATCGGAGCTGCCCATGCCAGGGGACACAAGTCCTATTGCGCATGACGGACCGGCCACTATCGGGGAGCCGGGAACAGGCGCAGGCCCACGGATATGAAATCAGAGTCGAAGCCAAAAACGCCGTCCAATTTCAAGGAACGGACCAAGGCTATCGTGACGCAACCGGTGAAACTCAGTTCCTTGTCCTTGTAGCGCTTGAACACCTCGACAGCCGCACGTTCGATGGCGGGATTGACGGACAGGACATCAAAGAGGCGGGTTTTCAGCATGGAATCCGCGTAGGTATTCCCGCATAAATAACTTTTTCACGTAAGGCGCAATCGACCCACCTCCTCTCCCGCCTGTCCTCTTCGGGACACCGCTGCTTCAAAGCCAACTCCGACGGAACGAGCTCCGG
>Ga0209515_10000714_pt1 | contig 58480 bp, 50 predicted proteins | sample Subgroupgradi54m_FD_187454 | JGI IMG/M metagenome (GOLD analysis project Ga0209515, IMG submission 187454) | Subsurface groundwater microbial communities from S. Glens Falls, New York, USA - GMW60B uncontaminated upgradient, 5.4 m (SPAdes)... ... | reverse complement strand
GCGGGTCCTGTCACTTCGGACTCTTCCCGTGCTCGTCTCCTGCGCGCGGGAAGAGAACTCCCTCAGTGCCACCCGCTGATGCAGAAATTAATGTTACAGTATACTAGTTGCTTTAAAAGGAGTTAATATATGCTTTTAGGAATAACCCTTGATCGTCAGCTAGAAAAAAGACCTAAAGAAGTTACATTTTGTACAAAATGTGTGGTCTCCAATCAAAGACCAAGATTAACTTTTGATGAATATGGTGTGTGCAGCGCCTGCTGTTATGCTGAAATAAAACATCATACAATTGACTGGAATAAAAGAGAACAAATGCTCGTCGAGCTTTTGCACCGGCATCGTTCTAAAGACGGCCGTTATGATTGTGTGGTCCCCAGCAGCGGCGGTAAAGACAGTAGTTTTGTGGCCCACCAATTAAAATATAAATATGGGATGCATCCTTTGACCGTGACTTGGGCACCGTTTATATATACGGATGTGGGGTGGCAGAATTACCTCAATTTCAAGGATCGTGGTTTTGATAATTTACTTTGTTTTCCGAATGGGATCGTTCATCGCAAATTAGCTCGATTAGCCTTTGAACTTTTGGGAGATGCTTGGGAACCTTTTGCCTATGGCCAGAAGGGTTATGCGTTTCATATCGCCGTGAAATTCAAAATTCCTTTAATCTTTTATGGTGAGAGCGGAGAAGTGGAATACGGCGGTTCAACAAAAAATATGTCTCAGCCCCTCGAACCCATTAATGATTGGAAGGAATTTTATTATAAAGGCTCAGGCATTGATGAGCTGATGGAGTACGGTCTTAGGGCAAAGTTATTTTCCGAGGAAGAAATGAAAAGTAACGATTTCTCCTTATATCGTCCTCCGCCTCCTGAGGAGTTGGAAATTGTAAAGCCCCAAATGCATTGGTTTGCTTTTTACAAGAAGTGGATTCCTCAAGAAAATTACTATTATGCGATTGAGAATACCGGATTTAAAGCCAATCCGGATGGCCGTTCCGAGGGAACTTACTCAAAATATGCCAGTCTTGATGACAAAACAGACGGGTTCCATTTTTATTTAGCATATATTAAATTTGGAATTGCCCGCGCTACCTCAGATGCGGCCCATGAAATAAGAGATGGGCATTTAACTCGTGATGAAGCGGTTTCGTTAGTCCACCGTTACGACGGAGAATTCCCTAAAAAATATTTTAAGGAATTTCTTGAATATCTTAATCTCACTGAAAATGAGTTTTGGGAGGTGATTGACTTTTATCGTGCAAAATCTGCTCATTTATGGGAAAAGGTTAACGGAGAATGGAAATTAAAGTATCGAGTTTCCCAGCCTGGACAAGCCAGAACCAAAACAGGCTAGGTCTCGTTAGTCATGAAATCTATAAAGTTCAATGGGGCATTTTTCCGTCGATACAGAAAAATATTTTGCCATTAAATGTCAAGATTTCATGACTAACGGATTACTTAAAAAAAGCAGACGAAGATAAGGTTCTAAAGTGAAAGATATTCAAAAAATTTTTGTTACATTCCAGCATACACTGAAAGATACCATGGTGGTTATTCAAGAAGGAGGAGTTGGTATCGCTGTGATTGTCGATCGATTCGATCGCTTGGTAGGAACCATTACTGATGGTGATATCCGTCGGGCTCTTTTAAATAAAATTCCTTTAACAAAAAAGATTCGTTATTTACTAGAAAACCATTCTCTTCATCATCCTCAACCGACGACGGCACCGATGGGCACCACGCATGATCATTTATTAGAGATTATGAAAGAAAAAGTTATTCGACACATTCCCATCGTTGATCAAGACGGACGGATGGTTGAGTTAGCGTTGCTTTCGGAGTTGATTGAGGAAGAATCTCTTTTACCCGTGACGGTTGTCGTTATGGCAGGAGGAAAGGGGCAACGATTATTTCCCTTAACCCGCAACACTCCTAAACCCATGCTGCTATTAAATGATCGTCCTCTCATGGAACACACCATAGCTCAGCTACGCAAATCAGGAATCACGAAGGTAAATATTACAACCAATTATAAATCGGAAGTCATTATGAATCATTTTGGTGATGGAAATAAGTTTGGCGTAGAAATTAACTATATTAATGAAGAGCTGCCCCTGGGAACGGCCGGATCTTTAGGGTTAATGAATATATCTGATAAACCGATATTGATTATTAATGGAGATATCCTGACACAATTAGATTTTCGAGCCATGTTTGACTTTCATCAGGCGCATCAAGCTGCCATGACGGTGGGGGTACGGAAAATTGAAATGAAAATTCCCTACGGTGTTGTAGAAACTGATGATGTTGTGATTACCGAGTTTGTGGAAAAACCACAGCAGACATTTCTGGCGAATGCTGGAATTTATTTGTTAGATCCCATGGTTTGTCAATATATCCCTCGAGGACGCTGTTTCGATATGACAGAATTGGTTGAACTGCTCATCAAAACAACCCACCGCGTTATCAGCTTTCCAATCCAAGAATACTGGTTGGATATCGGAGAGCATGATCACTACAAAAAAGCCAAAAACGATGTTAAGAGTGGAAAATTTTGATCACTTAATACCTCATGCTGGAATTATTATCTCCTAGAAAAATTCAAGAATCCCTTTATCGCAAAAAACTTTTTGCCGCCGGGATCAAGGGCGGATGGAACTACTGTTTAGATCATGCTTGGTTGTATGAGAAAATAGATAAGTATGTGCAGGCCCGTTCTCAAGAATTGTTTGTGGTTCTTGATGTGGGCTGCGGAAACAGCATGCTGCATACCTTTCTCGAGGAGGAATTGCACTTAGGGATTATTGGGATTGATCGTATATTTGGTAAATGCCCTTATAATGAACGGGATCGTCGGATGGATTTGTGTATTGAGTTTTCTAAAGAAAATGTGTTTTTCAAAAATAATGTTGACATCATTTACTGGTGTTCTGCTATCGAACATAATACGATCGAAGAACAAAAAAAATGCGTGCAGGAGAGTTTAAGAGCTCTTAAACCCGGAGGTTCATTTTTAGCCACCTTTGGCTATGCCAAGACAACACATTATTTTGAGCCGTCGGAACAAACCAATTTAAGTAAAGACGATGCGAAAATGATTTTTGGAGTCGATTGGAGAGACAGGGTTGATTTTGATGAAATGGTTAAAGAGTATAAAGAAGATATTATGGATCTTAATACTCGGCATTTTAAAAGATACGGGACTCATGAATATCAATTCCTTGTGGCCGCGGCGGAAATTATAAAACAGAATTGATGGTTAGAGAGTGAATGATTACATTAGATCGGCCTACATATATTGCACAAAAGATCGTGTTTTTGGATGGCTTAACCGGCACCGGCAAAACAATGATGGGGCCTTTGCTCGGGAGTTTGCGCAGAGTTGAATTAGGAAGATTGGAACATCATTATGAATATCTTTGCGCTTTAGATTTTTTAAAGAAGATTGATCCCGATGCTGCAGAGTATATGATGAGGATGTATGCCGATTTAGCGATTTACAACACCATGATCAGCCGCGAAACGAATTTTCGCCTAAACGATTTAAGCGGAATTTTTAAAAATCCCAGGACATGGGAATATGTCAAGCGGTTATTCCTCAAAGATGGAGAGGTTGTTATAGAAAGAATCCGAGGAGAGCAGCCGATCTTGCAGATTATCAGTCATCAAGCGTTAAGTATAATGAATTTAGCCTTTAGAGCCTTTGGGAGTCGACTGCGGGTTTTACAGATGGTGAGGCATCCGTTATATCTTTTGGAGCATTGGTATAGTTATATTGACCGACATGGAGCGGACCCTCGAGATTTTACGATATGGATTGATTATCAAGGAAAATCGCTTCCCTGGTTTGCGCTGGGCTGGGAAGATAAATATATTAAAGCCAGTAGTATGGATAAAGTTATTTATGCCATTGAGTGGTTAACCAAACAAACCAATAAAATGACTGAAAGCCTTTCTTCGTTAGAGAAACAACAGATATTGACGATACCTTTTGAACATTTCGTTCTTAATCCTTATCCCTTTTTAGACTCTATTACGAAATTACTTGAAACCGAAATTACCTCCCAGACAAAAGTGATTCTGAAAAAACAAAAATGTCCGCGTACATTAGTCGGTGCTGGCCTCTCTCGGGAAATTTACAAACGCTATGGCTGGAAAAAACCTCCGACGGGCGCAACCGAAAAAGATCAATTAACCGAGAAATTGGAATTTGCCGATCGTTTAGCCAGCAGGGAAGCCATGTCCACATTATCTGCTTTATGCAAAGATTATAAAAATCGATATGGGTTGTGGTTCTGAGGATATTTATGCGAAAGCGAAAAGCTAAGGTTGTCGCGCTAGTTCCCATGAGACATTATAGCCGACGGGTTCATCAGAAAAATTACCGAGATTTCAATGGTAAACCATTATTTTATTGGATTTTAAAGACTTTAAGTAGTTCTTCAATGATCGATAGTGTATATGTTGATACCGATTCTGTAGTTATTAAAAGAAAGGCTCCGAAGATTAGTCATAAGATTCGCATCATTGATCGTCCCAGCCAGCTTTGTTCAGACCTGATTCCGATGAATGAAATTTTATTATACGATGTGTCACAAGTGGACGCTGATTATTACTTACAAACGCATTCTACCAATCCTTTGCTTAAAAAAAAGACAATTGAAAACGCCATCAAAACGCTTTTAAAAGCTAAAGGTAAAGATTCTTTGTTTAGTGTAACGAGATTACAAACCAGATTATGGGATAAAAATTGTCAGCCGATGAACCATGATTTGCATAAATTAAAACGCACCCAAGACCTCCCTCCGATCTATGAAGAAAATTCCAATATTTATATTTTTACCCGCAAATCAATTGAAGAAAATAGAAACCGGATTGGAAAAAATCCTATTTTTTTTGAAATTCCCAAAAATGAAGCTTGGGATATTGACGAAGCCATTGATTTTGAGATAGCCCGTTGTTTGACACAATTGAAATTAAAGTAATAAAAAAATTAAATGGAAAAAATAAAAACAGTTGATGCTGTAACTACGGATATTCCCTTATTCGAACCTCGATTAGGCGGTAAAGAATGGGAGTATGTGAAAGAATGTCTGGACACCGGATGGCTTTCCTCCGCCGGAGAATATGTAGAGCGATTTGAACGATCGGTGGCAGATTATATCCAATGTCGGTATGCTGTTGCCTGTGTGAATGGGACCGCTGCTTTGCATACGGCTCTTTTAGTGGCTGGCATTAAATCTGAAGATGAGGTGATCATCCCGGCGCTTACCTTTGTTGCCACAGGCAATGCAGTGCGCTATACCGGAGCGTGTCCGGTTTTTGTGGATGTCGATTGTGATATCTGGCAAATCGATATTCAAAAAGTTAAAGATTTTTTGAACAAGGAATGTTATCAGAACAACGGACGTTTAATTAACCGTCGGACGAAAAGAATTGTTCGCGCCATCATTCCCGTTCATCTTTTAGGCCATCCGGCGGATATGGATCCGATTTTAGAACTTGCCAAAAGGTTTGGATTGATGGTGATTGAAGATGCGGCAGCGGCGATTGGTGCAAAATATAAGAATCGTTTTGTTGGCCATTTAGGGGACATAGGTTGTTTTAGTTTTAATGGAAATAAGATTATTACCTCGGGCGGTGGAGGAATGCTGATGACTAATAATCAGCAATGGGCTGATCAGGCGCGATATTTAATCACTCAGGCTAAAGATGACGCCCTAGAACATATTCATCACAATATTGGTTATAATTATCGTCTAACGAACATTCAAGCGGCTGTGGGGGTGGCTCAACTTCAGCAACTTGAAAATTTTATTAAAATTAAACAGCACATCTTTGAGCAGTACAATAAACTATTCCAAGATATCCCAGAAATCATTTTGCCTAAGGTCATGCCCTGGGCTCAACCGAATTATTGGTTATATACGATTTTGATTGATTCCCAAAGATATGGGATCAGCAGCCGAGAATTATTAAATTTTCTAAAAAAAAGTCATATCCAAACACGTCCTTTATGGCATCCTTTGCATACGCTTATTCCTTTTCAAGATTGTTATGCTTATTATGTCGAGGTCGCTGAGGAACTATATCGTAAGGCTTTGAGCCTCCCGTCGTCGGTGGGGCTCGATGAAGAAAACCTAAGGCGGGTGGCACAGGCAATTATAGAGTGTCGACGAGTATAATTTTATGATGATCTATATTGAAATATTGAGTATTAAGACGTGGCTTTTTTATGTTTTGCCTTATTTGATTAAACAGCGTTTACGCCGTGTCCATATCTTTAGAATTGATTATATTGATGCAACAAAAACCGGAAAATTTTTAGTTCGTATAACCCAGTGGGTGATAAAGACAGAAGTCCAACAGTTTCTTTATCGTCTCGTTGATGTCAAAGATGAAGCAGGTGATATCATTAGATTGAAGGTAAGCTATTTCGATTTAGCCGCGGTGCAACAGGATATTCAACTTAGTCCAGACTTTCAGAAATTTTTCCAAGAACATGCTGTCGATGAGCCGTTGAAAACGTATTTATTGAAACAGGCTGTGACCGGCGGTTCAGGAAATTTTTCTTTATGGCGAACGCTTTTTCTTATCCGTCTGGCAGAATGGAAAACCCATAACGAAAACAGGGCGGCAGCCCATAGCGTTCTATTCTTAAGAAAAAGGTTGTGGATGGACCAAATCAGAAAATATGCTACCCAACACAATGTCCTCATAAAAACTGTTAATACATTTTCATTTCAGCTCAAAGATTTAATGTTAAAATTCTTGGGGCCAATCAAATTGAGGTTTATTCGAAATGTTTTTTTTGAGGTGAAAAACAGGGGAGTGGTGCAATTCTTTTTCAAAAAGAAATATTTGTTGCACTTTTTTGATTTTTTTCAGAATACAAGCGAAGGTGATTTATCAAATGATAGAGCTCATCTGGCGCTCGAGTATTATGGGCAGCTCAATTTGAATCAGCCGGCGATGCATTCTGATTTATTTTTTTGGCAGCAAGCCTCTTTCGATAGTCAAGATATCATCATGACTTTCAGCATTCCGATAGATCCGCTTGATTCAAAAAAAATGAATGAGCTTAATGAGCATGGAATAAAGGCTATCATTTTAAATTCCAGGGCCTCTCAAATTTCTTCTGTCCCGCTATTTCAATATTGGCCTCGAAAGAGAAATTTACATAATAAAATTGATAAAATCCCTTTTACTCAAGAAGAAAAATGGCTGAATGATCAGTTACGAGACTTTGCTCAGGAACGTTTTTACTGGGAACATCTTTTTAGGAAACATAACATTAAGGTATTTGTCTCTTGGTTTAAATATTCAGCCCAGCACTGCATTATTGCTGATGCGCTTAAACAATCGGGAGGTGTGTTGGCAATCTATCAGCGCGCCTATGAAGAGTTTTCTTCTCCAGAAACAACGGTGGCCGCGGATATTGTGTTTGGATTTTCAACAAATGGCCTCGAGATTGAAAGGAATTCAGAATCAAATATTTCCTATTATATAGTTACGGGCTATTTGGGAGATCATCGTTTTTCATTGGTTAGGGAGAAGTCTCAAGTTGTTCGTCAACAGTTACAAAATAATGGCGCTAAACATATTCTTGCTTTTTTTGATGAAAATTCTGGTGCAGACTCCCGCTGGCATACAGGACATGAATTTATGCAGGATAATTATGCGTTTCTTTTAGAAAAGGTTTTAGAAAATCCTTGGCTCGGTGTGATATTAAAACCAAAACAAAGCGCAGATTTACGCCGAAGATTAGGGAAAGTCAATGGTTTACTCCTTGCGGCAGAAAAAACGGGTCGATGTTTTATTTTTGCGGGAGGAGCTTTTCAGGCGGCTTATCCTCCGGCAATTGCTGCCTTAGCCGCGGATATCGCAATTCATGGTCATTTATGTGCAGCTACAGCTGGAATCGAATCAGCATTAACCGGAGTTCCCACGATCCTTTTAGATCGAGAGGGCTGGTCTATTAGTAAATTGTATCGGTTTAAAGAAGGTCGGGTAGTGTTTAAGAATTGGTTAGATTTGTGGAGGAGTTGTGAAAAATATTGGAAAGATTCTCAGTCCATCAGTGGATTTGGCGACTGGTCTTCTTTGATCAATGAAATTGATCCATTCCATGATGGTCGTGCCGCGGAGAGGATGGGTAACTATTTGGGATGGCTTATTGATGGCTTTAACAGCGGGCTTTCTCGCGAAATGGTGTTGGCTGACGCCGCTGAGCGTTATGGTAAATTGTGGGGGAGGGATAAGGTTTTTGAGATCAGTGATAAGTTTGTGAATGCGGGAGTATAAATAAAGAAAATTTATTTTTAGAAAGAATTCTCTATTTCAAAGATAGAGTAAGATAAAATAATCAGGACTTTCAGGTTTGCCTGTTCCACTCGCGAGAACCTGTCCTGACTTCTCTAATTTGAGGAAATCAGGGCTGGTTCTTTAGCTCGTTTCACCGTCAAACGCAAAAGTCCTGATAATATAATTATGAAAAAGAACCCTTTAAAAACGGCTTTGTTGCACAAAAAGCAAACCTATGGATGTTGGATCTCGATGGCGCATCCTTTGATCCCGGAAATTCTTGGACAGGCTGGTTTTGACTGGCTGGCAGTTGATATGGAACACAGTTCGATTGAATTAACCGGTTTACTATCGTTAATTATTTCAATCGAGGCCAATGGGATGGTTCCTCTCGTTCGTGTCGGGGAGAATAATGCTAATTTGATTAAGAGAGTAATGGATGCGGGAGCTTATGGAGTGATCGTCGCAAATGTCTGCAGCGCTCAAGAGGCCGAAGCGGTAGTTGCTGCCGTTAAATATCCTCCGATAGGAACGCGAGGAGTTGGTCTTTATCGGGCGCAAAAATTTGGCTGGGGTTTTGAAGATTACAAAAATTGGTTAGAGCAGGAAAGTATCGTGATTATCCAGATTGAACATATTAAGGCTGTCCATAATATAGATCAAATTTTATCGACTGAAGGTGTCGATGCATTTGTTGTCGGACCCTATGATCTGTCCGCTTCCTTAGGAAAGCCAGGGGCTTTTCATGATCCACAGGTGAAGCAAGCTTTGAACGAGATTAAGAAAGCAGCCGCGCGGCATAAAGTTGTCCCGGGATTCCATTCAGTTTCTGCCGATCCTTTAGAAGCGGTCAAACGCCGTCGAGAAGGATATAAATTTTTAGGCTTTAGTATTGATTCAATTTTATTAGGGGACGTTGCCATACGGTCTTTAAAATTTATTAAAGGTGAAAAAAAATAACCAATGGGAGAAAAGGAAATGAAGGTCGTCGTTTTTGGCGGTTCGGGATTTCTGGGGGGGCATGTGGCGGATGCGCTTTCGCAGGATGGTTTTGATGTCGTTATTTATGATTTACAGAAATCTCCCTATATGGGAAAGAATCAAAGACTCATCATTGGGGATATATTAGATTATGAAAAGGTTAAAGAAGCGGTCAAAGGGAGTACTTATGTATATAATTTCGCCGGGGTGGCGGACATTGATGAAGCCCCCATTAATCCATTAAAAACGATTCAAAATAATATTATCGGAAATACCAATGCCTTAGAGGCTGCTCGTTTAAATAAAGTTAAACGATTTATCTTTGCGAGTTCGGTTTATGTCTATAGTAATTATGCCTCCTTCTATAGAAGCAGCAAACAGTCTTGTGAATTGATTATTGAGGATTATCAGAAAACCTTTGGTCTGGACTATACTGTTTTACGCTATGGCTCACTTTATGGACGACGAGCAAACAGTTTTAATTATATTTATCGGATTATCAAACAAGCCATTGCAGAAGGAAAGATTACCAGAAAAGGCAATGGCGAAGAGGTGCGTGAATATATCAATGTTTTGGATGCGGCCCGCTGCAGTGTAGATATCCTTACTGAGGATTTTAGGAATCAACATGTCATTTTAACCGGGACGCAATCCATGAAAGTCAATGATTTATTAAAAATTATCAAAGAAATTTTCCAAAATAAGATTAATATTGAATACATTCCAGAAGAAAATAAAGATCATTATGATATTACCCCGTATACTTTTCGACCGCAGATTGCCAAAAAGTATGTTGCCAGCCATTATTATGATTTAGGACAAGGGTTATTAGATGTGGTCTATGAACTCTATTCTAAATCCGATAAAAGTACCGGTGATATCAATATCATTAGTAAGCACATAGATATTTATTAATCAGGACTTTCGCGTTTGCCGGTTCCACTCGCGAGAACCTGTCCTGACTTCTCTAATTTGAGGAAGTCAGGGCTGGTTCTGAGCTCGTTCCACCGACAAACGCGAAAGTCCTATTAATATCGGTGGGTATAGTTTAACGGTATTTTCAGAAATTTGGAAGTCAGTCAGGGGTAAAGAAAAGGTCAAATATCTATGATGCTCCCGCAAATTAAATTTTTTGTCGATCGAATTGATCCGCGTTATGTATTTACTTTGGTAGATATCGGGGCGATGGGAGGAGTCCCCCAAAAATGGAATCTTTTGCGCCCAGGGATGAAGGTTATTGCTTTTGAACCGGATCGACGGGAATTCGCTAAACTGCAAAATAGTTCGAACATCACTTATTACAATTGTGCTTTGTATAAGCAGTCAAAAGATTTGAAATATTATGTAACTCGGGGGCATGGCAAATCATCGTTTTATCCGCCTGATGAGCGGATTGTTTCCCAGTTTGAAGACCAGCAGCGATTCGCAATCGTTAAGGAAGAAGTCCTGCCTTGTGAGCAGGTAAAAAGTTTAGATTGTGTGCTGGAAGAAAATAGTATTGCAGATATGGATTTTATAAAATTGGATACTCAGGGGAGTGAACTTCCCATTCTCGAGGGAGGACAAAAGAAAGTTATCCCAAACATCTTTGGGATAAATGTCGAAATCGAGTTTATCCAAATTTATAAAGATCAGCCGCTTTTTCGCGATGTCGATCAATTTATGGATCAAAATGGTTTTCAGTTGATGGATCTCAGACGCGCTTATTGGAAACGCAAAGATTATTATGATTATATCGGAAAAGGCCAGCTCGTATTTGGGGATGCTTTGTATTTCAAAAAAATTGATACGCTTATTCAAGAATTATCAAAATCCGATAACCACGCTTATGCAGTGGCGAAAATTTATAAAAGTATTTTAATTTGTTTTATCTATCGCCTGTTTGATTATGCGGTCGCCGTCGCCAGAGCCAGCCGGGAGTTGAATCTATTATCCGCCAGTGATTACCAGGAAGCTTTAACGACTATTAAAATTTATTCTAAGAAAAATGTTCTTGCGCATTTTCCAGGAAAGCCCTGGTTATATAAAATAACGCATCGTTTGAGCCAGATTCTCAAACCTCCGTCTTATTTGGGATGGGCGGATGGTGATCATACCATTGGGAATATCAAAGATACTTGAGAGGCGGATTTAGAATAGGCTTTTTATGAAGCTGGTTATTATCATTGCGGGCGAGGAATATCTTAAAAGATATTTCCATAAATTCCCAGATAATAAAAGCGATAAGAAAAAAGTTTTTTATAAAAACTGTTCCCTTGAATCCCTGAAAATACTTCAAGAAAATGGTTTTAAAAAAATTCTCCTGCCAACTCCTGATGAGAACGGTCAAAAAAAATTTATTGAGGAGTATAACGAACTCATCGCCACTGTTACCCGTGACAATCCAAATCGCCTGTGGTGGGCAACGGATATTGCTTCCAAAAACCGATTCACCTCGCAACTCCCATTCATCCTTCAAGAGTTTATCGAGATCAAGGAAATTCTTCAGCAGAATGATTTCGACCGCCTCATTATTATCAATCTTTCAGAAAGTCTCTTAGAAGTTTTAAAAAAGACCCTCCATGATCTGAACATTTGTTTTATTGTCTCTGGCAATTCTCCTCGAAGATGGTTAAGGATAAAATGTTCGATCATCAAAAAGAACGGGGCGCTTTTTTATAATGCCTTTAAAATTTTGAGAAATTTGTTTTATGCTCAAAAGAAATTACACAAAATATGGAGAGCAAGAATATCGCGGGATAAACAGTATTATGTGATCAAAACCTTTGTCTACAATCATTCCTTCACACCAGAGGGCGAATATAAAGATGTCTTTTTTGGCTGTTTACCGGAATTTCTAAAAGAGAAAACAGATGTTTTGATTTTTGCTTACATTCTTGGTGATTATCGGTTTTGTATAGAAAAAATTGCGCGGATCAACGACCCAATTATTTTCCCGTTCGAACTTCTCCTTTCTTGGCGTGATGTCGTGAAGGCTGTTATACAGATTTGGGGGTATCATATTCGGGTCGCGGAGAATATTTCTTTTTTCTCATCTAATGTCGCCTCGATCATTCATCATGAATTGGAAAAAAATTTTAAAGGCATTCAGATCTATCAGTTTTTACACTACGAGTCAACGAAGAAACTCGTTGAATTAGTTCGGGTAAAATTTTTTTTGATGACTTATGAGAATAATCCCTGGGAGAGGATGTGTACAATCGCAATCAAAGAAAATAATCCTTCCGCTAAGATTATCGGGTATCAACATACAGTTGTGCCGCAGGCAGCCCTTAATGTTTTGATTGGTCTTAAAGAACGAGAAACCGCACCTTTGCCGGATAGGATTTTAACCGTTGGAGAAATCCCTAAAAAAATTTTGGAAAAATACGGAAACTACAAAACAGGTGATGTTGAAACGGCGTGTGCTTTACGTTTTGAATCTCTTTCTGAAGGTTCGCTTTGCTTTAGACAAAACTCCCGCAGGATTTTAGTTGCGTTAGAAGGTGTGCCCGGGGTTCAACCGATGGTGGATTATGTGATCCGCCAATTGGCCAACGATCATCGTTATGAAGTCATGATCCGCACTCATCCGGTTTTGCCTTGGAATTATTTTGAGAAAAAGTTTGGTTATGAGATTTCCAGGATTCCCAATTTTAAAATTTCCCATGGGAGTACCTTAACCGATGATTTGAATTGGGCGGGTTTGGTGATCTATTGGGGAAGTACCGTTGTGTTGGAGGCTTTAAAAATGGGAAAACCCGCGATTCATTTTAATATCGGATCGGTTTTAAGTTTTGATCCTTTATTTGAATGTCATTTCCTAAAATGGATCATTACCCCGGAGGATTCTTTAAGCAAAGTTCTGGAGAGTGTTGATCAACTGCCGGATGATCAATGGAGCATTCAACAACTTGCAGCTCAAAATTATATTGATCGATATTTTTATCCTATCCTTAAAGAAAATTTGAGGAAGTTTTTGGTGGTTTAAGAGGATATCTTGTTTAATTTTTTGTTCAATTTGACTATTTCTTTTCTCTTCTGTAGAATAGCTATTTATGTCATTAAGGCGCCCAGGCTGCCATAAGGGAGCAATGAGCAAGTCATGAATGAAACTCAACAATTATTAAGAAAGATTCGCTGCGGTATTGTTGGCTATGGTTATATGGGGGAAATCCGTCGTGGTGTTATCGAGCGCCATCCGGAATTGGAACTGGCGGGAATTTGTGAGGTTAATGAGGTTAACCGCCAAAAGATTAAAGGTTGCAAGATTTTTGGTTGTTTTGAAAAATTGTTGGAGGAAGAAATAGATGCGGTTTTTGTCTGCACCCCAAATCGATATTCTCCCGGAATCTGTATTGAAAGCATGAAAGCCGGTAAACACGTATTTTGTGAAAAACCCCCGGGGTGTAATATTCAAGATATTAAAAATATTATCGAGCATGAGAATACTTCGGTAAAACTTATGTTTGGGTTTAATCATCGTTTTCACCCCGGGATCATTAAAGCTAAAGTGATGGTGGATAGCGGCCGCTTCGGTAAAATCATCGGGATCTGCGGTATTTATGGAAAATCCGGCGGTGTTCATTTTCCCCAATCCTGGCGCAACAACAAGACGATTTCTGGTGGAGGGATTTTACTTGATCAAGGGATCCATATGCTGGATCTCTTTCGTTATTTTTGCGGGGATTTTGAATCAGTTAAATGTTTTTTAGGGAATTTATTCTGGAAATTTGATATTGAAGACAACGCTTATGTGATTTTGCGAAATAAAAAAGGGCAGAATGCTTTTTGTCATTCATCCGCCACGTTTTGGAAACACACTTTTCGGATAGACATTATGATGGAGGAAGGTTATTTGGTGGTGGAAGGGCTGCTTTCTAAGACGGGAAGTTATGGCAGGGAAAAAATAATTGTCGGGAAAAGACAATTTGAAGATGAAGCCGAGTCTTTAGGAAATCCGGCGGAGGAAGTGACTTATTTTGACCGCGATTTGTCGTGGGATTTGGAGATTGAAGAATTCTTAAGTTGTATTAAAGCAGATAAAAAAGTTACGAGGAGTTCATCGGAGGATGCGTTAAAGGTCATGGAGATTATTGAAAAAGCTTATGCGGATGCGAAACAGCATATATCTTTTGGAGAATTGAATGAAGAACATTGTCATTTTTGATGACTATAACGAGGTTGATCTAAAACCTTCAGATTTATTGCATCAATATATCGAGCTGACCCGTGAGGATGTCAATCGTTGGCTGATTAAAGATCAACCGCTGCAAAGTTGTCCTTGTACAGCGTGCGGGAGTCTTTCGATTTGTTCTGAGTTTAAGAAGTTTGAGCTGCCTTATAAAGAATGTTCATCCTGTCATACTCTTTATATTTCCCCTCGGCCTAATGATGCGGTGATAAACAATTATTATCGTCAAGCGAAGTCTGTGGTATTCTGGCGTAAGGAATTTTTACGCCGGACACATCAAAAGCGCAAAGAAAAAATCATCAAGCCGCGTTTTCAATGGATTCTAGATTCGACCCAGGAATTTTTTCCCAGCGCCGAGAATTTTGTAGACCTGAACACCAATCAGTACGGTTATATTGAAGAAATGATTCTTACCCGACAGTTCCGACGAAAAACTTTAATTGATCCTTTTGTTCAACCGCAGCATGTTGTTGCTCATTTGACGGATGCGGTTAATATTATTTCTGAACCTTGGTGGAAGGTGGGGCTTAAAGAAGAGATCGATGTTGTTTCCATTTTTGAGGTAGGGGATAGAACCGCCAACGTGGATGAACTTTTTTCGAAGCTGCGTCAAATTTTGAAGCCCCGCGGGCTTATATTTATGACCGCGATTTTGATTTCCGGTTTTGATTTGCAAACTCTTTGGGAAAAATCCGAGAATCTTTATCCCCCGGATCGATTAAATGTTTTTTCGATCGAGGGGTTAAAAATTTTATTTGAACGCCACGGGTTGGAATGTTTGGAACTAAGCACCCCGGGCATTCTGGATGTGGAGATTGTGGCGAAGGCTTTGCGAGAAGATCCTACGATTAAACTTCCGCAATTTATAGAATATATGCTGAATAACCGCAGTGATGGTATCAAGAAGGCTTTTCAGGAATTTTTACAATCCAGTTTGCTCAGTTCTTATGGAAGAATTTTGTTGAGGAAAAAATGAAAGCAATTAATGCCGCGCCGTCTCACGTGGATCAATATTTTGAAGATGCGATTTCGATTTTACAGCAGATCGACCGGCGGCAGATAGAGACGATGATTCAGATTCTTTTGCAGCTCCGGGAAAATGGGGGGCGGTTGTTTTTTTTGGGTGTCGGAGGAAGCGCGGGGAATTGTTCGCATGCGGTGAATGATTTTAGGAAAATCGGTGGATTTGAGGCTTATACTCCGACGGATAATGTGTCGGAGCTAACGGCTCGGACGAATGATGAAGGATGGCAGACGGTTTTTGTGGAGTGGTTGAGGACCTCTCGATTGAATGAGAAAGATGGTGTTTTTATCCTCTCGGTCGGCGGTGGAGATAAAGTAAAAAATATCAGCGCTAATTTGGTTTATGGCCTCGAGTATGCGAAAGTAGTAAAAGCGAAAATTTTGGGAATTGTCGGTCGGGCTCATGGTTTTACGGCGAAGATAGCCGATGCCTGTGTGGTTGTTCCGCTGGTGAATACTTCGACTCTCACGCCCCACGCGGAAGCGTTTCAGGGCGTTCTCTGGCATTTGATTGTTTCTGACCCGCGCATCATGCAGATCAAAAATAAATGGGAGTCGATTTCATCTTCGGGGGGTTATTTAAAATAATTCTTAGGCAGGAAATTTTGACATGTTTGGGCAAAATATTTTTTTATCGACGAAAAAATAACCAATCGGAGGCTGATCTTTCCGATTAAACCAGAGGAGATTTTATGCCGATATTTTTAGACACCAGCAATATAGAGGAGATTAAAAAATATCATCGCATGGGCATTGTCCGGGGCGTCACAACCAATCCCACGATACTTTTAAAAGAAGGGGTTAAAGGAGGGCTCAAAGGAGTTAAAGAACGTTCAATTGAGATTGCTAAACTTATTGATCCCTATCCTTTGTCTGTTGAGGTGACAACCAATGACCGGGACCAAATGATTTCTCAGGCCCAGGAAATGGCCGGATGGGCCAAGAATATTGTGGTGAAGATCACCATTCACGGTCCCCAAGGAGAATTGGAAAATTTTGAAGTCATCCATGAGTTAGAGACTAAACATAATATCCGCGTGAATGTCACCGCAGCGATGAGCGCTCAGCAATGTTTCTTAGCGGCTTTAGCCGGTGCCTCTTATGTGTCGATCCTCAGTGGTCGCGTCAATAATATGGGTTATAACACTATTCCAGAAATCAAAAAACTCAGAACTTTATTGGATCAATTCCATCTTAAGTCAAAAATCATTGCCGCCTCAACGCGGGAAATCTTAAATGTTATAGAGTGGCTGGATGCCGGAGCCCACATTGTGACCGTCATCCCTAAATTCCTCGATGGAATGATTGTGCATCCTTATTCTAAAGAAACCGTACAAATGTTTCTTGAGGATGCTGCGAAAGGCGCAGTTAATATCTCGGCTGAAAGAAAATAAAGCGCCTAAGGTTTTGGTGTGAACGAATTATTTCAAAGACGGTTACAATTAAAAACTAACTTGCAAAAACGTAAATCCCTTTTTGCGGCGTGGACTTCTTTTCATCATCCTTCCATTACCGAGATTTTTAGTCGTATAGGGATTGATTTCATTGGTATAGATATCGAACATAGCACGATCAGCCAGGAACAATCTCAGCGGATTATCGCTGCTGCTCAAGCCGGCGGTTCGTTATGTCTGCCGCGGGTCGCAACGCATAATATGGAAATGATCAAACGCCTTTTGGATTCCGGGGCCGATGGCATCATTGTTCCCATGGTCTCAACACCTCAAGAGGCGCAACGATTAATCTCTTGGATAAAATATTCTCCTCGAGGAAAAAGAAGTTTTGGAGTCGCCCGAGCACAAGGTTATGGATTTGATTTTGCAGAATACACGCGCGATTGGAATAAAACTTCAACGTTCATTATCCAGATTGAATCGGTGGAAGGTGTCCATAACATTGAAAAGATTCTTTCCTTGGATGATATCGACGGGGTCATGGTAGGGCCGTATGATCTTTCGGGATCGCTTGGCATTCCGGGAGAACTGCAACACCAAAAAGTAAAAGCGGCCTGTCGATCAGTTATTGCAGCTTGCCGTAAGTATAAAAAATCTTGCGGCACACAGGTGATTGAGCCTGACGACAAAACGATCAACGACGCCTTTCATCAAGGGTTCAATTTTCTGGTTTTGGCCTCCGATGTTTTTCTTTTATGGAAATGGGCTAAGCGGATGAGAGATTGTGTAAATAAGTTTAAGAAAAAATTTAGAGAAACATGACGCCAAAGATTATCATTCTTGATTTTGACGGGGTTATTGTGGAATCGGTGGGAATTAAAGATCAAGCCTTTGCAATGCTTTTTCAAACTTACCCCCAGCATCTCAAAGAAATTATGGCGTATCATCTTTCGCACAACGCCACAATCCGTTTTGAAAAGTTTCGATATATTACAGAAGAGATTTTGCACCAAAAATATACTGAAGCACGAGCCCAGGAACTGCAGAAGAAATATTCGCAGTTCATTTTGGAAAGGATCATGCAGTGTTCGCTCGTCAAAGGGGCTAAGGATTTCTTGACGTATTTTTCAGAGTCCATGCCGCTTTTTCTCGCCTCTGTTAATCCGGCGCAGGAACTGGAGGAGATTTTGCACAAAAGAAATCTTCAGAAATTTTTTAAAAGAATTTATGCCCATCCGTGGTTAAAAAAGGATGCGATCCTGGATATCCTCAATAGTGAAAATAAACCTTTAAGTGAGACTGTGTTTATTGGCGACAGCTTGGAAGATTATATTGCCGCGCGGGATACGGGTGTCTTTTTTATTGGCCGAAACAGTGGCAAATCTTTTGCGGGAGCTAAAATTCCGATTTATCCCGACCTAGAGCAGATTAAACAATACTTAGGGTCTTGCGTGTAAAAAATGCCTGATCATTTATCAAAATTTTTTAAACTCGAAGGTAAAGTGGCGGCGGTGATCGGAGCGGGTGGCTATCTTTGCAGTGAAATGGTTTTAGGTCTTGGACGTTGCGGAGTGAAGGTGGCACTTCTCGACAAGAATAAAGATCATTTGAAAAATGTGGCCCAAAAAATTCAAGAAGTGACTGCGGATGTGATTGAAATCTCTTTAGATGCCACCCAAAAAGAAGATCATGAACAAGCCCTACGAGCGATTCTTAAAGAATTTAAAACCGTTGATATTCTTATTAATGGCGTGGGCATTAATGCTCCGACATCTTTTTTTGATATCACTCTGGGCGAATGGCATTCGATTTTAGAGGCGCATATCACCGCCACGTTTTTGGCTTGTCAGGTGTTTGGCCGGCATATGGTAGAACAAAAAAAAGGTTCTATCATTAATATGTCTTCGGCGTCCTCCGGTCCGCCGCTTTCCAAGGCCTTTACTTATTCAGTTGCCAAAGCTGGAATCAAAAACTTAACGCAGAATTTAGCGCGGGAATGGGCTCCTTACGGCGTCAGGGTGAATGCCCTTCGACCAGGATTTTTTCCCACCCAGTGGAGTATGAAACATTTTATTGACAAAAAAAGGGAAGAGGCGATCCTGGGACATACCCCGATGAGACGATACGGCCGCCCGCAGGAATTAGTGGGAGCTGTTTTGTGGCTTTCGTCAGAAGCGGCGGGTTTTGTGACTGGCGCGGAGATTGCCGTTGATGGCGGTTTTAGCTGTATGACCATTTAATCCAGTCGGGAATTCCCCGCCTTTCTTTAAGGCGGGGATGAGAGCAACCTCCAGCCGATTTTTGCTGGACAAGTCTGCCCCAACAGGGCTTGAAACAGTAAGCACCACGCCTGTGAAGGCGTGGGAATCTATATGAAAACTAAAGCAAAAATAAAAACTGTTGTTGTCACCGGCGGAACCGAAGGGATCGGTGCCGCGATTGTGGCAGAATTTTATCAAAACGGAATGTCGGTTATGGTGGGAGCTCGCCGGGACAATGGGTTTGTTAAAAAATTGGGCCCCAGAGCGAGATTTTTTTCTATGGATGTCCGCCGGGAATCAGACCATCGAGAAATGGCAGAGCAGGCGCTGGATTGGACCAGGAGGCTGGATGTGTATGTTAATTGCGCGGGGTTTTCGAGGTGGTGCGCCATAAGCTGTGTGGATAAGAAATTATGGGATGAGATGATCGATACGAATTTGAAAGGCACATTCTTAGGATGTAAAGTAGCGGCAGAATTTATGTCGAAAGGTGCCTCGATTATTAATGTCGCGAGTCTCGCCGGTAAGCGAGGGAGCGCGAATAATTCAGTGTATTGTATTTCGAAATTTGGTGTCACGGGGTTGACTCAGGCGTTGGCCAAGGAACTTGGGGCCCGCGGTATCCGGGTCAATAGCGTGTGTCCAGTTTATGTGAGAACACCAGGGTTGCTTAAGGCTTTATCTTTGAAGGATTCTCCGGCTACCGGGAATGTCGAGTTGTATCTTAAACAATTTACCGCCCAAAACGCGGCGTTGAATCGCCTGCCGACGGCAAAAGAGGTAGCGACGGTCTGTGTTTTTTTAGCCTCGGCAAAGGCGTCAGCAATTACTGGTCAGTCTCTAAACGTGGATTGCGGAGTTTTGCCGCAATAGCAGAAATAAAAATAAATTTACAAATAAAATTTGTTTAGAAGGCAGTGCCTATGCCGAACAAAAAAATTGTGGCCGTCATTCCAGCCCGCATGGCAGCCTCCCGATTTCCGGGAAAACCTTTATTTCCTATTTTAGGATTACCGATGATTGAGCATGTTCGCCGTCGGGTAAGTTTGTGTGCAGCTCTGGATCGTGTCTATGTCGCAACCTGCGATCAAGAGATCGCCGATTGTGTTAAAAAATTTGGTGGCGAGTCGATTATGACAAAAAGTACCCACGAGCGTTGTACTGATCGTGTCGAGGAAGCCGCCCAACACCTAGAGGCAGATATCATCGTGATTTTGCAAGGAGATGAACCGCTGTTCATTCCCGACATCATTGAACCGTTAGTTGCTCCACTTATTGAAAACGAACAATTGGTTTGTACCAATGTCCTTTCTCCTATCCATGACGAGGAAGATTTAGAGGATGTTAATATTATCAAAACTCTTTTGGATCAAAAAAATCGCGTCCTATATTATTCTCGGGCTGCTATTCCTTATTTTAGAGTTAAGAATAATTGTCCGGTTTACCGTCAGACCGGACTTTCCGCATTTACTAAAAAATTTCTTCATCAGTTTTCTCAATTGCCGCCAACACCTTTGGAAGTCGCCGAGTCCATTGATTTTTTGCGGATCTTGGAACATCGATTCCCGATTCAAGGAGTGATTTACGACCAGCGCACGATGGGAGTTGATCAACTTCAGGATGTCTTAAGGATTGAGACAGTTCTGCGGGAAAGCCCGCGGCACAAAGAACTTCATCAAAAAATTTTAAAACTATGACCAAAAAAATATTTATTGGCCTTTCCACCTTTGGCGAATGCGGTAGCGATCCGTTAAATTTGCTTAAACAAAGCGGATATTTTTATTCCATAAATTCTTTAAGACGCAGACTTGCTTCAGAAGAAATTATTCAGATGGGGAAAGATTGTGAAGGGGTGATCGCCGGTGTAGAGCCTTACGATGACGATGTTTTAGAAAATCTTCCGAAACTGCGTTGCATCAGCCGCTGTGGAGCGGGGATGGATAATATTTCTATAGAGAAGTGCAAAGAAAAAGGGATCGCCATTAGAAACACGCCGGATGTTGTGATTCAGCCCGTCGCTGAATTGACCCTTAGCTTGATTTTGGATTTATTGAAAAAGGTTTCCTATCATAACGCGTTACTTAAGTCTAGACTCTGGCAAAGGCAACCCGGAAATCTTCTGGCGGGAAAAAATGTCGGAATCCTGGGGTTGGGCCGGATCGGCAGGAAAGTTGCTGAAATGATGATCAAGTTGGAGGCAAAAGTTTGTGGCGCCGATCTTTTCCCCGATCAGAGCTGGGCCAAGCAAAAAGGTATAGAGCTCGTCTCTATTCCAGAACTTTTAAAGGCCTCTGATATTTTGTCGCTCCATTTATCGGTTTTGGCGGATCATCCTTTTCAATTAAGGGTCGAAGAATTCTCTATGATGAAGCCAGGATCTTTTTTGGTGAATGTCTCCCGAGGACAGCTGATCAATGAAGAGGCGCTTTTTAACGCCTTATCGTCGGGACAGCTGGGCGGGGCAGCGCTGGATGTTTTCTGTAAGGAACCGTACTCTGGAAAACTTTGTGATTTAGCGAACGTAATTTTAACCCCACACATCGCGACACTGACTCAAGAATCAAGACTCCAGATGGAGATAGAGGCGACCAAAAATTTGCTTGATTTTTTCGATTCGTCGTCGATTTAACCCCGAGAATTTCAGTTTCCCCTGTAAGTTAACACAAAAAGCGTCAACTGAAATTTTTAGGGTTAAAAAGCAAAAATAAAAGTCGCTGAATATCAGTATGAAAAGTCCTTGGTATTTAATTTCTTCCGAAATCGGTGCCTGGCTCCATCATTTTCTTATCTGGATGCCGGGGAAGACGGGTTATAAATTACGCTATTTTATTTACAAAAAACTTTTTGCCGGCTGCGGGAAAAAGGTGTTTATCGAGACGGGATGTCATATTCGAGAATTTAAAAATATTTCGTTAGGAAACAATGTTTTTATTGGAATGTATAATCAGATTTATGCCTCGGGCACTGGAGAAGAAAAGATTGAGATCGAAGATCATGTCACCTTAACTTCCAACATCATTATTAATGCCGATTGCGGCGGTCACATTAAAATTGGGAAGCATGTCGCTATCGGCCCTAACACGATTGTACGCGCTAGCAACCATAAGTTTGGGGATAGCCATATCCCTTTCCAATTACAAGGTCATGAGTCGGGAAAGATTATTATCGAAGAAGATGTTTGGGTAGGAGCCCATTGCGTCATTCTGCCCAATGTGAAGATTGGAAAAGGAAGTGTGATTGCCGCGGGAGCGGTGGTGACTAAAGATGTTGATGCGTACACGATTGTCGGCGGAGTACCGGCTAAGAAAATTGGAACCCGCAAAGAGGAACCAAATTACGTCGGTGAAAATGTTTTTTCTTAAATGATGCCCAATCCCTCGGTAACAGTCTTAATGGCCGCTTACAACGGCGGAGAATATCTTAAAACTTCCGTGGAAAGCATTCTCCATCAAACCTATCGAGATTTTGAATTCCTTATTATCGACGATTGCAGCACAGACGATTCCTTGCGATTTGTGGAATCCTTGAAGGATCAACGTATTCGAATTTATAGAAACCCCGTTAATATCGGTCAGACCAAATCGCTTAACGTTGGTTTAAAACTTGCCCGGGGAAAGTATGTGGCCAGGATTGATGCCGATGATTTAGCTTTCCCTTCCTGGCTGCAAATACAGTTTTCGTTCATAAAAAATAATCCGCAATATGCCGCGGTCAGCGCAAAAGCGGTCGTGATGGACAGCTCTAATCGAATTAAAAAAGTATTGAATTCAACTTTGAATTTTGATGATGTTATTTTTCGATCTCTTACAGCCTCTCCCATCAATCACGTTGGAGTGATGATGCAAAAAAATATTATATTGGAAGAGACCCTTGGTTATGATGAGCGTTTAAAGATTGCGGCGGATTATGAATTGTGGTCGACTCTTTTAAGAAAAGGGTATAAGTTGATCAGCACTCCCCAGGTGAGCATGGCTATTCGAGTTCACCGCCATTCATTGAGCAGAACAGAAAACAAAACAGAACTTTCAGAGGTGGCAGAAATCATTTACAAAAATATTCAAAGTTTAACAACGCTTCCCATAAACCCTTCCCAAGCTAAACTGATCGCGGGTTTTTTCTATACCCCGGCCCGGCTAAATTCCGATGATTTTCAAGCCGCTCAAGCGATTTTAGAATCAGCTTATAAAAATTTAAAATTAGATTTCATTTCAAACCCAAGAATAACCCGGTGGAAAGTTGTAAATCTTATCGGTCGGATTTATGTCAAAAGAATATTGGAAAGTCCCGAGATTAGTCCCAAAGGAATGAGAGAGATATCTATTCAATATATGCGGCGTTATGGAGCTTTTAATGTTTTCGTGCTTTTATTCGCGGTTTCTTTTTTGGGGAAATTCGTCGTGAGAAATATTCCGTCGTTGTATGCACACAGCTGCATGATTTGGACAAAATTGAGATTACCAAACTGATTGAGGATCATTTTAAATGAAAATATTTATTGCTGAAGCAGAACAGAAGCTTCTAAGGCCATTGTATGAAAATTATTACGGGACTCAAGAAACACCGGAGCTTTTAAGTTCCTCGCATTGGAAACTTTATCATCAAAGTGCCAAGGTGGAGTTTATAGATGGAAAGATTGCAAAGTTGACGGGGCTAGGTTTTGGTGACCTGCAAATAAAATCTTTTTCTTATCGAATACTCTCCTGGCTGACCACTTTGAGTTATATGGCGCAACTATCCAATAAAGATGAGCTCATTGAATTGATCGGAGTTTCCCATCGTGTATTGAAGCGGATGGGGCTTTATTTTACTTATGATTGTTTTAGACAGTTATGCGCTTGGCATTTGATAAGTCAAAAGCTTAAAAATAAACGGAATTTAAAAATCATTAATATCGGCGATGGTTATGGATTTTTATCGGCGTTTATCAAAGAAATGATGCCGGATGCCAAGATCTGTTTGGTTGATTTAGGAAAGACGCTTTTATTCCAAGCCCATTATTGTTTTAGCGCCCATTCCAACTATTCTCATGCCTTGGTGTCGGATTTGAGCCAGCCGGATATTCAAAACATTACGGCAGATTTTATTTATTGCCCCGCCGAATTATTATTGAACCTGGAAAATTTTTCGTTTGATGTGGCAATCAACATTTCCTCTATGCAGGAAATGACTCCAGAGGTCATTGGGGGTTATTTTGATTTTTTAAGACAGCATTTGTCTAAAGATAATTTATTTTACTGCTGTAATCGAGAGGAAAAACGTCTGCCTGCCGGTGAAATCACCCGATTCTTGCTTTATCCCTGGCATAAAAATGATGTTCATTTGGTGGATGAAGATTGCCCTTGGTACCGCTATTTTTTTTCTTGGAGAAAAGCTGCAAACGGGCCGCGGCTATGGAATATTCGAATTCCTTTGGTAAACTTTTTCGATGGCTTAATTCGGCATCGGTTAACAATTTTATCGACATTAGATTTGGCTCCCAATAAAACTCCTGAATCGATTAAAAATGTTTGACTCCTCAAAAATTAAAATTGTTATTTTTATCTGTTTGGCATTGAGTATTTTACTGGGCGTAATTTTGTGGACGCACTCGGATTTACCCCCTTACGGAGCCCCTTTAAATGAACTCAGTAATGGAGGTTGGGGCCTGACCGTCGATACCGCTCACAAGTGGCGTAACTATCAGCTTAGCTTTTGGGATCGTGGCATCGGCGGAGGGTGCAGTCTTTATGAATCCGGACAGTATCCGATTTTAAGCCCTTTTAATGCCGTGGCTTTTTTATTAAATGATGATCAGTTTTTTTTATTTATAATTATCATTCCCTATGTTGTGGGCTTTTTGGGGAGTCTGCTTCTTTTTGTGGATGTATTTCAATTGCGCTGGATGTCCGCGGTATTTGGCGCCTTGATTTATATCAGCTTAGGTTTAGGCAAGTGGGCGGTTTTGGCGCAGCAGACAATTCTCTTGTGGGGAGCAATGTTGTTTCCCTGGATGGTTTTTGCTTATTTAAAACTTAAAGACCGCGATATGTATCTGGCCGCCGCAATCGTTGGAAGTTTGATTGCGTTTCTCTTTGCTTTAGGGGGAGTGATTCAGTATCCGCAAATGATTATTTGGTGGCTTTTATTTTTTGTGATGGAAATTTTTTTAGCGGATAATAAAGGTTTTAACCTATCAAAATTCAGGATTTGGTTTTTCTCATCGATGCTTCTTATTATTATGGCGATTGGAATCTTTGCAGTTCAATTTATTCCGACCTATCACTTTACTCTTAGCGAATCAGCTCGTTCATCTGGATATTATCAGATTAATAATTCTTTGCTTTTTGGCAGTTATCGTAATTCCTCAAGTATGTACGATACCATTCTTAATGCCTTTGTACGGGAGGGAACGGTGAGTGCGAAGGGAATGGCGGCGTTGATCCTGATGGTGATCGCGCTGGTTGTGGCTAATCCTGGAATGAGATACTTTGATTTAAAACAAAATAATCATCGCGGGTTTCTTTTTAGGGTGTGGCTAACGACGGTCATTTATTTTCTTATTCCTCCGGCGGCGGGAACTATTACCTCCTGCCTTCCGGCGTTAAAAGCTGTTTTTTCACCGCTGAGTAAATTCACTTTTCGTTATGGTATGTACACGCTCGATTTCTGTTTGACGCTTACCCTATGTTTTATTCTCAGCAATGAAAATTTATCCATGAGAAGATACGTATCTCGTCTACGCAGTACTGTTGCTTGGTTGATTTTTGTTTCGGCGCTGGGATGGGTATGGCTTCCTTTTGCTTCTAAATATCTTTCCAGCATAAATAGTTATTTTATGAAATTTGTCCCGGCGCATTTTCATTATGTTGTTTTATTAGAGGGGATATTTCTTATCATCTCTTTTTATTTAATCTTTCGGCCCCGTCATAAAATGATGGCTTTAGCTTGTGGGGCGGCGCTTATTATTTTTGGGTTTATGCGGCTTTCTTCTTGCTATTTCTGGAATGATAAAGGCAAACGGACTGAACACTTGGCTGATTATTGTCTTTCCTGTCCAGAGATGCAGTATTTCAAGTCAGCGCAAGGAAAGTATTTATTACCGGTCGATTATTTTTACCCGACGATACATAATTATGGATTGCTTTATGGAGTTCATGGCACAAACGGTTTTCTACCAATCCCGCCTCTTAGATTTGCTAAGTTCATGGCCGCCTATCATAATTTAGAGTATTTCAAAAAAAACGAAGGGGATGTGGGAGCTTGGATTCGTTGTAAATATGGCCTTACGAGTCCGGGGGAGATCCTGCCCACTTATTTTCCGGTAGATTTTACTTTTATAGAGCATGGAAAAATTTTGCCGTGGAAAGGCTTTGTCCGTCAAGTATCGGGAAAATACTATGATGTCTGGGAAAGAAGTAAAGAAACCCCTCCCGTGATGTTTGCCAAAGCTCGACGATGTCTTGATTTTGCCGGGGCCATTCGTCAATTTGAAACCGTTCCTTTTACCGATACAATCTTTTTAGAGGACAATGATTGCGCGGCCCGGGGTGTGCAAGAAATAAATCTATCCGCAGCTTTCGATAAAGATAAAAGAAAACCGGTATATTCAAATTTTCAAAGGATTAGAGAAGACCGGATACAATTTCAGGTTTCAACCGCGGTTCCAACCATTGTGGTTATTCCTGAGATGTATCAAGCGGGATGGCAGGCAAAAGCCAACGGCAGGAGGATCGATCTTTATCCCGCTAATTATTTATTTCTAGGATTTGATTTGCTGCCGGGCCATTATCTGATTGAATTGAAATTTTATCCTCCTGGATTGACGGAAGGTGTATATGCGACGCTGGGCAGCGTTCTTTTATTAGGTTTTTTAATTTTTCGATATTTTCAACCCAAAAATTGCAAAATAGGAAGAGAGGATATTTAGGTAAGATGGATACTCAGATTAATATCAAAGTTATCGATTGGCTGCTGTGGATTATTTTAGGATGTTTTTGTCTTGTTTATAATCTGTTCGGGTCAAATTTTGCCGAGTTTCATCTTGCTTTGCCATTTTTAAATTTTCCTATTTTTGTGGGAGAGATTTTGTTAGGGATTTGTGTTGTTTTGCTTATGCTCAAATGGCGTTTTACTCCTTTGAATTTTGAACGTTGGCATTATATCCTGTTTTTTTATACGGGATGGATTTTATTAAAAGCTTTCTGGGGATATTTTTCGTACGGCCCTTTGGCATTTCGTAATGCGGCTCTTTTTTATTACCCTTTATTTGCAGTCATCTCTTACAGTTTTTACAAACGCGAATTCTTTACCCAACGAACGATTATTTTTCTTTTGATCATTTTTGTTGTGGTCAAAAGTAGTGTAAACTTTACTCCGTATAATCTTTTTCCCAGTTTTATCTTATTTATTATTTTGGCTTCTAAGCCAAACCGATGGTGGTTAAAAATTGCTGCTTTCGGCGGACTGCTGTTTCTTTTTTACCCCTATAAACTTTTTTTACAAGATAGTAAATCAGCCATTGTTGGTAATATGATGGGATTTTTATTTCTTGCCATTTGTTTTTCTTTGGCATTTTTAAGAGTCAAACGCAAATATCAGATCCTGATGGTTTGTTTTATTTTATTTTTTTTGTCTTTTATTTTTTTTAAATTTGTTCGTAAAGAACAGGTTAAATCTTTAACGACGCCGGCAAGTATTTCGCAGCAGTTCAAAGAACTCGACAATTATATTTCCGAACGAAAAAGAACGTTTCATCCTAAAAAGCTTGCCGTCAGCCTTTATAACCCGGAAGATAAGGGACTTTTGGATTACGTAAAGGTTCATTCTGCTTCTCCCAGAGTTAACCAGATGCAAAAGAAAGTTGCGGTAAATAAATCCGAAAGTGAGATAAGGTCTGACATCGAAGAAAAATTTGAAAAGGGAAAATTAGCGGTTATTCAGACCATTAAAAGTTACCGAGACGCAGCTTGTCTTGATATTAAGAATGTTATTGATTCCGTGGAAAAACAGGAAGCAGGAATTGTTTTAATTGATCAAGTAACAGAAAAGGTTTTGCAGGAGGCTAAAAATACTATTTTCCAATATAAGAAAATGAATTTACAAAATATTTCCAAAAATGAGGGGCAAAAATATGATTTGGTCCTGATGACGACTATTGTCGATACGGTGAAAAAGGCTGTTGAGGAGATTCAGCATCAAAAAGAAATTATTATTAAAATTAATAAATATCATGCCTCTAAAAAATCTATTCCTCCCCCGTCTCAAAAAGCCGCCAAAGAACCGACAAAATCTGCCACCCCATCTCCTGCCCCAAAAGAGAGACCTCAGGAAGTTTCTCTCCCATCTCCTAAAGTCAAAGAAAGTACTTTGGCTTATAATCCTCCATCATCTCCAGAAATCGCAAAGGAACCGACAAAATCTGCCACCCCATCTCCTGCCCCCAAAGAGAGACCTCAGGAAGTTTCTCTCCCATCTCCTAAAGTCAAAGAAAGTACTTTGGCTTATAACCCTCCATCATCTCAAGAAGCCGCTAAAGAACAGACAAAATCTGCCACCCCATCTCCTGCCCCAAAAGAGAGACCTCAGGAAGTTTCTCTCCCATCTCCTAAGGTCATAGAAAATACTTCGGTTAATAACCATCACCCATCCCGAGAAATCTCAAAACAACAAAGAGGATCTTTAATCGAGAAAGATATTGAGAAAAGAGAAACCGATCCTAAAGAGGCTGCCATGAAGGAAGTATTGGATCGTTTTTATCAAAAATCAATTGCGGATAAAATTTATAATAGTCTTGATCAGGAAGGAAAGATTCCTAAACAAACAGCAATGGCCGATATCAACCAATCCATTGTAAGCACCCCGGCTATGGAACAACCTCAGAAACATCGATCTTTGGATGCTGAATATAACAATATGTTATTCCGTCTATTTATCTGGCGTGATATGATGGACGAATTTTTGCAAAAGAGTCATATTCTGGGCAATTTTCTCCTCGGAATAAATTTAGGAGAACCGCAGCGGTCTATATCGCTAGAAATTTTAGATCGCGCGGAGGGAGAGTGGCGCAGGGACGGCTGGATCACACCCCATAATTCTTATCTGCACCTTATTTATCGCGGAGGTCTGGTGGGTTTAGGCATCGTGATTGGCCTTTTTATTCTTCTTTCTCGATTGACTAAGCAGTTCGTTTCAACCCGAGGCACGACCGGTATTCTTTTAATAAGTATATTGATTTACTGGGCGATCATTACAAACTTTTTGGTTATTCTGGAAATGCCTTACAACGCCATTCCCTTCTGGACCTTAGTGGGAATGACCGTGGCCTATAGTAAATCTTCATGAAGAAACGCATTCTTATCACGGGGGCAAGTGGATTTATTGGTCAGGCCTTGCTGAAATTTATTGATACTCGAAGGCTTTCTTTTGATTTATGCGCCGTTGCTCTCCATCCGCAGAAATCACAAGTTCCAATCTTAAAATGTGATTTTCTTCAAGAGAAAAAAGTATTCCAGCTCCTTTCTTCCACTACACCGGATTATATCATTCATTTAGTTGGCGGTAGAAGGTTAAAAAAAGAAGATATGTTCGAATCCAATTTTATGACGACCCAAATATTATTTGATTCTATTCAAAAATTGCGAGGGTACAAGCCGCGAGTTTTGATTCCCGGGACTGCGGCTGAGTATGGTTCATGGCAAAAGGCCGGATTGGTTAAAGAGGAAACTCGGTGTCATCCAGCATCGTGGTATGGTTTTGTGAAATATATGCAAACATCGCTTGGTTTAATGTATGCTCGAGGAGGTTTAGATATTGTGGTGGCGAGGATGTTTAATATCTTAGGAAGCGGCGTTCCGGTGACCCTGGCCATTGGAAAATTCGCCCAAGAGATTGTTAAAATTGAACAAAAGATAGTTCCTGCGGTTTTAGAAACCAGGAATCTCGATGGAAAAAGGGATTTCTTGGACATCGATGATGTTTGTTATGGATTGCTGATGATTGCACAACATGGCAAAAAAGGCGAGATTTATAATCTTTGTTCCTCGCGCGCGTACGTCATTCGTCAACTTTTACAAAAACTTTTTTCGTATTCTGCGGTTAAGAACATTGAGATTAAAGAGGAAAAAGAAAAATTTTCTGACAGTTATGACGTCATCGGATCCAATGCCAAAATCAAAAGAATATTCAACTGGAAACCCCGTGTTTCCGTTGAGGAAAGTCTTAAAAAATCTTTGGAGTATTATCGGGATCGTTTGAAAGAGACCGTAGACTGAAGACCTTCCTTAAGTCTTTTGTCTGTGGTCTATAGTGTCAATGATGCGTATTCTAATCGTCCATAATCATTACCAGCAATCCGGCGGGGAAGATGCCGTCGTGGACGCAGAAACCGCGTTACTTAAGAAATTCGGAAACGAAGTACGGCTTTATGAGCGTACGAATAGCGAACTCATGAAATATTCCCTCCTGCAAAAACTTAATTTCGTCTTGAATGTTGCCTGGTCAAAAGATTCCTATCAGCAGATGAAAAGGATTATCCGGGAATTCCATCCCGATGTTGTACACTTCCACAATATATTTTTTATGCTGAGTCCCTCGGTCTATTGGGCCTGCCGGGAAGAAAATGTCCCCGTTGTGCACAGCCAGCATAATTTTCGTCTCGTGTGTGCGAATGGTCTTTTTTTTAGAAACAATCATGTCTGCGAAGATTGTCTGGAAAAATCTTTGTGGCACGGAGTCATTCACCGCTGTTACAAAAATTCCAGATTCATTACCGCCATGGTGGCCTGGTTGCTCAATGGTCATTGGAAAAAAGGAACTTGGAAAAAGATGGTCGACTATTACATCACAGCAACGGAATTTAGCCGGCAAAAGTTGATTCAAGCAGGTCTTGCCGCTTCGAAGATTCTTGTTAAACCGAATTTTGTTGATATGTATCCCATGGATCGTGCGACGATTCAGAATTACGCCTTGTATGTCGGGCGGTTAAGCCCAGAAAAGGGAGTGGATGTTCTGGTGCAAGCTTGGAGCACTTTAACCGCTATCCCTTTAAAAATTATGGGCAGTGGTCCGATGGAAGAAAGTTTAAAAGATTTTGTTGCTGTCCATAATCTCAAGCACGTCGAATTCTTAGGTTATTTATCGGAACAACAATATAAAGAATATATGAAAGGCGCCCAATTCATTGTTCTTCCGTCGTTATGTTATGAAAATTTTCCGCGAATTGTGGCCGAAGCTTATGCGTATGGGATTCCGATTCTGGCTAGCCGTTTGGGAACAATGCCAGATTTGATCAAAGAAAATGAAACCGGACTGTTGTTTGATGCCGGGAACACCGAAGATTTAGCTTCCAAAGCGCGATGGCTGACAGATCATACCCAAGAAGCGGCCTTGATGGGTGAGCGTGCCCGTCGAGAATATGAAGAAAAATATAGCGCCGAGAAAAATTATGAATTTTTAATCAATATATATCGTCAGGCTATTTCAGGGCGTGCGAAGGAGTTGAACCCACAAAAGCGAGATTCTTCGTCTCGACCAAAAGCGTCGGGACTCAGAATGACGGCAGGGTTGAACAACACCCCGATCTTTCAAGGAATGAAAACCGGCACGAAATTTTCCATCGGTCTAAAAAAATACGCCAAAAATACCGGTTATCTTTTATTCGAAAAGATTACGCGTATGATCTTTATGGTAACTGTGTGGGCCTATGTCGCCCGGTATCTGGGGCCGGAGCAGTTTGGACTTTTCAATTATGGCTTAAGTTTTGTTTTTCTCTTCAGTATTCTGGCGGATTTGGGATTAGAGCCGATTGTGGTTAAAGAGTTGGTTCAAGACGATGGCCGGGGTCTTAGAGAAGACGCGATTATGGGGTCAGCCTTCACTCTCAGATTTATGGGAGCGGTGTTGGCGGTTTTCTTGGTGGTTGCCATCACGGGTATTGTATCCATGGACTGGACAACACGGGTCATTATTGTGGTTATGTCTTTGCGGTTGATTTTTTCATCTTTTCGAGTCATTGATTTTTATTTTCAGTCCAAGGTTTTATCGAAATATACGGTCTATTCGCTGCTTTTTTCTTTACTGGTCATCACCCTTTTATCTCTGGTATTCATTCGTTTGCAGTTATCGCTGATATTCTTCGTCTGGGCCGTGATTTTTGAGGCGATTGTGACCGCGATCGGGCTGGTGTTTTTCTATCGATGGAATCACCACAAGATTTCCGTTTGGAAGACGGACCGGCAGGAGATGTTACGGATATTGCAAGGTTCTTGGCCCTTGATGGTTTCCGGGGCGGCGGTGGCCATTTATATGCGTATTGACCAGATCATGATCAAAGCGATGTTGGATGTCGCCTCCGTTGGATATTATTCCAGTGCGGTTAGAATCAGCGAAGCTTTTTATTTTATTCCGATGGTTTTGACGAGTTCATTATTTCCCGCCATCGTGAACGCAAAGCTTACAGATGATAAACTTTACCAGGCAAGGATTAAAAAACTCTTTGCTTTGCTTGTTGGGATCGCTGTGTCCATTGCGGTTTTGGTGAGTTTCGTTGCCAAACCAGTCATATTGATCCTTTATGGATCAAGATATACCCCGGCGATCAACGTGCTGTCGATCCATATCTGGGCGAGCATTTTTGTTTTTTTGGGCGTGGGGGTGAGCAAGTGGATGATCAGTGAAAACTTACAGATTTATTATATGATTAATACTTTGCTCGGGGCGGTAACGAATATCATTCTCAATTTGTTCTTAATCCCGCGCTACGGGATACTAGGAACAGCCATGGCGACGGTGATGTCCCAGTTTGTGGTCTCGACTTTATCTAATCTTCTGAATAAAAAGACACGGGCTATGTTTTTTTTACAAATGAATATGTTTCGAATGCATTGAACCCAAGAATTTCAGCGGATAGCGGCGTTATGCCAGCACGGTTTTACGACCGCCGTCGTGATGGAACCCCGGCAATTTATAATGAATATCACGATCATTTATCACTGTGGAGTCATGGAGGCCATCAAACCGTTGTACCGGGAATTAACCAAACAGGATGTGCAGATCACGGTCATTGTTCCCCAAAACATAGTGGTTGATCCTATTTATAGTCAAAATCGGTATCTGACAGTTTGTCCCGAAGATTTTGAACCTTCTTATAATTTAATTCCCATCGATTTGCTCGACCCCCGACGATACAATCTGGGATTTAATCCGATTGCGCTCTGGCGGGCGCTGAAGGCCTCTAAGCCGGATATCATTCATGTTTTTAATGAATATCATTGTTTTCCGGTGGCGGAAACGATTTTTATCCGAAATCATTTTTTAGCGAAAAGGATTCCGATTGTGATCTATGCCTTTCAAAATGTTGATTATCTGCAATTAAAAGTGAAGACTATTTCGGATTTCATAAAAAGATTCATTCGAAAAATAATTATTCACTATAATGTCACTTATCTTGCCGGGGTGACGGCGGCCAACTCCGAGGCGCTGGATCTCGTGAAACAATATAATCATTTGATCAAAAGAAGACGGATATTTTGGGGGATTGATACGACCCTATTTTTCCCTAAAGATAAAATCGTTTGCCGACAACGACTCGGTTTGCCGAAGGATAAGAAAATCGTCGGGTATTTCGGCAGGATGGTTCAGGAAAAAGGATTGGAGGATTTACTGCGGACAATGCTGAAGCTTAAGGATGTTCATCTGCTTTTGATCGGCAGCGGCCCTTACGAGCAGCGTGTGAAACAGCTGGTTCGTGATTGGTCCATCCAGGGAAAAGTCATCTATAAATCGATTGTGTCCCCACCAGAATTGAATGATTATTTTAACAGCCTAGATTGTTTTATTTTGCCTTCGCAAACGACCCCGATTTGGAAAGAACAATACGGGCGGGTGCTGGTGGAGGCCATGGCTTGCGGGATTCCTATCGTCGGTTCCTCAAGCGGAGCGATCGTCGAGGTTTTAACGGGATACCAGCGGCATAAAATTTTTCAAGAAGGAGATGTAGACTCGTTGCTACGCGGCATTCAAGCGGTGCTTACTGAAGAGTGGCCTGCTAAAAAATCCGATGATCTCCGTGATTTTAGTATAGAAAATTTTGCCCGCGAGCATATTGAATTTTATCAGGAGATTTTGCAAGACTCTCCGGCAAAAATTTCACCAGAGCAGAACCGATGAGCATGAAGATAGGCATATTGGTCTGGCAATTAGATATCAAAGGCGGAACTCAACGGCAAGCTTTGGAGCTCGCCAGATTTTTACAGCGGGCGGGATACGACGTGATCGTTTACGCTTATCTTTATGATCGGGAGCAATGTTATTCAGAACTCTGCGCAGGACTCAAGATCAAATATGTCAAATTGAACAGGGATGCGGATAAAAGCGATTATCCGATCACCTGCTGGGAATATCTTTACAAATATTTCATATTTTTTAAGGGAGAGAAACATCGAGCCTTATTAAAGATCATTGATCCCGATATCGAAATCTTGAATCCTCATGACTATGGGACGTATGTCACGGCTGGTCTTTGGAAAGAAAAATTCAAACGTCCGGTTATTTGGATGATGAACGACCTGCCGTTATATAAGTGGAATATGCACAACATTCCTAAGACCATCGGATTTCATATTCGACCACAATATCGCGGTTATATCCGGCGGTTTGATGAAATCATCGTTCTCGACAACTTAAACAAAGAAGGGGTGCGAAAGAATTTCCGTTGTGAAGCAAAGATCATTCGTAGCGGCCTGGACATCGAAAAATTTAGTTTTTTTAGCCGGGAATATAAGCAGGATATGAAAATCCTGATGAGCAGCGTTCTTTTCCCTCATCGCAAAGTTGAAGATGCACTGCAGGCGTTACGGATTCTCACCGATCGTGGACACAACGTCACGATCCAGCACGTGGGTAATCTGATGCGAGATACCAAATATTCCAGACGTATTTTGAAATTGGTCGATCAGCTTGGACTAAAAGAAAGATTTCATTTCAATGGCGCGGTTCCCGATGAGCAAATCCATTCTTTTCTAAGAAATGCCGAGCTGTATTTATTCCCCAATAGCCCGCAGACTTGGGGTTTGGCGGTTTTCGAAGCGATGGCTTCCGGAATGCCGGTTGTGCTCACCTCCGGTTGCGGCGCCTCAGAGGTTTTAACGGATCACGAAAACGCCCTCATTACCCCACCGGATTGTCCTGAAGCCTTGGCCAAAGCCATTGAAGAACTTATTGGTGATAAAGAATTAAGGTCTAGAATTGCCCGGAATGCCCGTCGATTTGTTGAAAAAAACATCAGCTGGAATAAATATTCTGCGGAAATGACGGGAATTTTTACCAGGCATTTATCCAAATGAAGAAAATACTTGTGATCGGGGTAAACGGATTTACCGGGTTACATCTGTGGGAATATCTCAAAGACAAAGAAAAGGCACAGATCATCGGCACTTTCTATCAGCCGTTAAACCCCTCGGTAAAAAAAAAATTAAAAGGTTGCTCTGTTTTTCGTTGCGATGTCAATCGTCAAAGAGAAATCAAAAATGTTTTATCCAAGACAAAACCTGACGAGATATATTTTTTGCCTGCGGTTGTGACGGTCGCTCGCTCCTTTGACATGGCGATGGATATTTATGAGACCAATGTCTTGGGGTTGGCAAAATTTCTGGAAGCTTGCCTTGGTGTCTGCCCTAAAGCCCGGATCCTGATCCCCGGATCCGCTGAAGGATACGGGAAGGTCAGGGAATCGGCGTTGCCCATTCAAGAAAATCATCCTCTTTCGCCGGTCAGTCCGTATGGATTAAGTAAAATGCTGCAAGAGGAATTAGCTGGATATTATTTGCGAAACCACCAATTGAGTATTGTTATGACGAGGACTTTTCATTTCGCGGGAATTCGTCAACCCCGGGCGTTTGTTGTTTCGGATTTCGCCAGCCAGATTGCGCAGATTGAGGCTGGAGTTAAAGACCCCGTTATCAGGGTGGGAAATCTTCAGGCCCGACGAGATTTTACCGATATCCGCGATGTGGTTTGCGCCTATCATTTGCTCATGAGAAAAAAAGAGACGAATAATGTGTTCAACGTCTGCAGCGGTCGATCGATTCCCATTCAATTCATTTTGGATGAATTGCTTGCTCAAGCGACCGTTCGCATTGCGATTCAAAAAGATCCCCAGAAGATGCGCCAAGCCGATGTCCCGGATTTCCGAGGAGACCATAGCAAATTAACCGAGGAAATCGGGTGGCAACCGCAGATCAGCTTAAAACAAACTTTAACCGATGTCTTGAATTGGTGGCGGGAACATATTCAAGAAAAAGCAACTATCGAGAGAACAAAATGAAAAATAAAAAGCAATTAGGGATAGGAGAATTAAGAATCAGTGTCCGGGCCCGTCAGTTGGTGAATCAAGTGCTGCGCAATAATCGATTGTCGTACGGCCCGTTCCATCAAACCCTCGAGAAAAAATTTGCCAAAGAACATGAAGTCAAATTCAGTTTATTCACCAATAGCGGCACCAGCGCCTTGCAGATTGCCTTGCATGCGCTTAAAAGCCATTTCGCCTGGGCGGATGGTGATGAGGTGATTGTGCCGGCGGTGACGTTTGTGGCTACCGCCAATATCGTGATTTCTTGTCGCATGAAACCGGTTTTTGTCGACGTGGATCCGGAAACTTACAACATTAACCCCGATCTCATTGAACAGGCGCTCACTCCCAAAACCCGCTGCATCATCCCCGTTCATCTCTTAGGGTTACCGGCCGATATGGATCCGATCATGACCATCGCTGGCAAAAATAATTTGAAAGTGATTGAAGATTCCTGCGAAACGATGTTTGCCCGGTACAAGGGACGCAAGGTGGGCGGAATCGGAGACATCGGCTGTTTTTCAACTTATGCCGCACACTTTTTGGTCACAGGAGTCGGCGGATTTTCCATCACCAACGATTCTGAGTTATATATTAAAATGCGTTCGTTGATGAATCATGGGCGCGATCCGATTTATTTGAGCATCGATGACGACAACGACGTTGATCCGCAGCATCTGAAAAAAATCGTGGCCAAACGATTCAGTTTTATCGATGTCGGATATTCTTACCGGTGTACTGAACTGGAAGCTTCCTTAGGCGTGGCGCAGCTGGAAGAAAAAGACAAAATATTAAAGGGAAGAAAACGCAGCGCCGAATATTTGACCCGACGCTTGCAAGATCTTTCGGATGAGCTGCAATTACCGACGACGTTTCCCGATCGGGATCATGTCTTTATGCTTTATGGGGTAACGGTGAAAAATCAGTCTAAAACCGGGCTCGTCAATTTCTTGGAACGACACAATATCGAGACTCGAGATCTTTTTCCTTTGGTGAATCAAGCTATCTATAAAGATTTATTCGGCCCTGCCCTTGAAGAGAAATTTCCGGTGGCGCAGTTCTTAAGTGACCATGCGTTTTATATCGGGTGTCATCAATATCTGACCAGAAAAGATTTGGATTACTGCGTGCAGGTTTTTTATGATTATTTTGGAAAAGGAAAAAATGTGTAATTAAAATATGAAGGACCGTAGCGGTTATCTTTTGAAAAGTTTCAGTGTTTTAGGAGTGGAAATAAGCGCGGTGAATATTTCTTTAGCCTGCAGCGTCATAAGCTATTGGATTGATCAGCGCATTCGCAGCTATGTCTGCATCGTGCCGGTTGCAACGGTCGTGGAATGTCAGAAAGATAAACGGTATTTAGATATCGTTAATAATGCCGGTATGGCTGCTCCCGACGGGATGCCGGTTGTTTGGCTGGGAAAACTCTCCGGCGATAAAACGATTTCACGGACCTACGGCCCGGATTTGATGCTTGCGGTTTGCCAGATGAGTCAAGAAAAAGGATACAAGCATTATTTTTATGGCGGAACGCCCGAAGCCTGCCGGATGCTCGAGGCAAGACTCCAAGAGAAATTTCCTCGAGTAACCATCAGCGGAAAACGTTCTCCGCCTTTCCGCGATTTAACCGAAGAAGAAGATCGGGGCGTGGTCGAGGAGATAAACCGCCTGAACCCTGATATTTTGTGGATCGGTTTGGGCTCTCCTCGGCAGGATTATTGGATGGCCGAACATCGTAGCCGCCTCAATGTGCCGGTTTTGATCGGGGTGGGGGCGGCTTTTGATTTCTTATCCGGAAAAAAAAAGCAAGCGCCCCGATGGATGAGAAACGCCGGACTGGAATGGTTTTTTCGACTGTGCAGTGAGCCGAGACGGTTATGGAAAAGATATCTCGTTGGGAATACACAGTTCATTTATTATTTGTTAAAAAATTTTTTGAGTAGGTGTCTATGAAATCCAATCTGAGAAATAAAGTTATCAAAACCATTTATATTCTCATCGACTGTGTGTGTATATATCTGGCGGTTTTTGTCTCCTGCTGGCTCAAACAAAATTTGATGAATTTCCCTTTATCTTTTTCCGGTTTGTTGTTTGATCCGCACAATCCTTTCCGTTTTATATTTCTCTTAAAAATAGTCCTCACCATTCTTTTTATGAGCAGCAATGCTCTTTATCAGACTAGGCGAGAAGTTTTGGAGGGGGTGGAAATTTGGCTGGTTATTAAATCAGTTTTTTTCTCTTCTTTAGTTGCCGTCGCCGCTATTTATGTCTTGAAGCTGCAGGATTATCCCAGGACCGTTTTCTTAAATACCACCATTTTTATGATTTTTCTGTTATCTTTGTGGCGGGTCGTCAAACGCTGGTTTGTTGAATATTTAGTCACCCGGGGATACAACAATTCTAATACATTGATCGTCGGCGCCGGAAAAGTGGGAGGGGCTTTGGCGAGCGAAATCATGAAACGTCCGGGTCTGGGAATTAAAATCGTCGGTTTTCTGGATGACATGAAAACGGGAGGCGCGGGTATTCAAGACCTTAAAGTGATTGGAAAGATTTCTGATTTCACGGACATTGCTCGACGGGAGTTTATCAATAAAATTTTTATTACGATTCATCATGACAGTCATGTTTTTTTAAACATTTTGGAACAGGCTAAAGAGCTGGGGATTGCGGTCAGGGTTATCCCGCAGGGTTTTGAACTTTTGACGGGGGAAATTCACCGCTATAACATTGGGATTATCCCGATTCTTGAATACGGAGATGTGGAAGATTTAAGAAAGCAAGCCGGGAAAAGGTTATTTGATTTTGTTATGGCTTTGATTACGCTGATTATTTTATCTCCTGTATTTTTGATCATTGCCTTGTTGATTAAACTGGATAGTCCGGGCACAGTTTTTTATTTGTCGCAGCGCTACGGTCTGGGGGGACGTATTTTTAGAATGTATAAATTTCGCAGTATGGTTGCCAAAGCCGATCAAATCATCCAGCAGCTCAAGCATAAAAATGAGGTGGACGGCCCAATTTTTAAAATTAAGAAAGATCCTCGGGTAACGCCGTTGGGTCAGTTTTTAAGAAAATACAGCCTGGATGAATTGCCCCAGATCATTAATGTCTTAAGAGGAGAAATGAGTTTGGTGGGTCCGCGGCCTTTACCTATTGATCAGGTGGAAAAGGAAGATCTCCGCCAGCTTAAACGACTCGAAGTGAGACCCGGCATCACCGGTTTATGGCAGGTGCGAGGGAGAAGTGATATTTCTTTCTCCCGGCTGGTCAAATGGGATATCTGGTACATTAATAATTGGTCTTTTTGGCTTGATCTTGCTATCATTTTTCAAACGATTCCTGTTGTTCTTAAAGGTAAAGGGGCCTATTAGTCCCTAAGTCATGGAATTTTGACATTTACTGAGCAAGATTCAAAAAAATTTATTTCACAAAGCACGAGGGACACAACAAGTTTTATGCCACACACAAATGCTATTCAAAAAATCGATACCACTATTCGATTTTTTTTATATCTTTTAATCTTCTGGCTGCCCTACAGTAAAGCGGTGGTGGAAAGCAGCGTTATTACGGCTTTTATTTTATGGATTGTGAAAAGAATCATTATAGGTTGTATCTGCGACGCGTCCAATCCCACCGCACGATTCGATGTCAAACATTTCCTTTTTTCCTTTAAACCTCCGCCCAGTTTTCTCAACGGTCCTATCGGAATTTTTGTAGGCTTTGCTCTGGTTTCGACCATAACCGGTATTTCGCCTCGTGAATCAATCTATGGTCTTGTAAATAAGACGTTGGAATGGTTCGTCATCTATTTTCTAATGATTGAAGTCTTTACAGAAAAAAAATATGTATATAGAGGGATTTATGTCTTTCTTTTTACGTCTTTGGCAACTATTTTAGATAGTTTATCCCAATTTTATTGGACGCATAAAGATATTTTTTTGGGGTATGTGATTTCAGACAACCGGGCTACCGCCGGATTTAACCATGCGAATAATCTGGCCGGATATCTGACTTTTGTAGTTCCTCTAACCTTAAGTTTATTTTGGGGGAAAAATAAAAAAGAATGGAAAAGGATACTTGGTGTTCTTGGAACACTTGTGAGTCTATGGTCTTTATTCGTGACGTTTTCTCGAGGAGCATGGCTGGCAACCATTCTGGGTATGCTCTTTTTCTTCACCCTGATAGGCCGAATCCATCGACATTTTATCGGTTTAGGAGTGATTCTGCTGGTGATTTGGTTAGGGATTTCCTTTACAATCCCTCGCAAAGAGATTAGACTAGATAATCTTAATATCCTAAAAACTGTGGATTATAGAAAAAATCTTTGGCATGATAGCTGGCGAATGATCCTCAATCGGCCCGCTTTTGGTTATGGCCCAAACACATTCATGTCGACGTTTGTTGATTTTGGCCGGTCGATTCGAGGACCTAATTCTTACAGCCCTACTTACGCCCACAATTGTTTTCTTCAACTAGCGGCTGAACTAGGTTTAGTGGGGTTAGCTAGTTTTTTGGGGATTTTGGGGCAGTTGTTTAGCAAAGTTATGGAGCAGTTGAAAATTTCTCCGGAAATTTTTCCAGAAAGCGACCCAGGATTACAGTTTTTGAGCGCCGGTCTTTTGAGTGGTACGTTGGCATTTTTGCTTCACAGTTGTGTGGATACGAATCTTTTTTCTTTGCAGCTTTCGGCTTTGTTTTGGTATATGGTGGGATTGCAGGTGGCTATCTATCAGGTACAAAAAAATTTGGGTTAAAAATAATTTTGGAATTTCCGATGAAAAAAAATGAAAAAAGGGCTTTGATCACCGGTATCTCGGGGCAAGACGGTTCGTATTTGGCAGAATTTCTATTGAAGAAAGATTATGATGTCTATGGACTGATTCGCCGTTCCAGTTCATTTAATACGGATCGCATCGATCATCTGTATCAAGATCCCCACGAAGAAAAAGTTCAGCTGCATCTGGTTTACGGCGATTTAAACGATGCCAGCTCTTTGAATCGCATCATTAAAACGATCAAACCCGACGAAGTTTATAATCTCGGAGCGCAAAGCCATGTGAAGGTCAGTTTCGATATTCCTGAATATACCTCGGAGGTGACCGCCTTGGGCACAACCCGGCTTCTGGAGGCTATCCGCGATTCCGGATTAAACTCAAAATATTATCAGGCCTCCAGCTCTGAAATGTTTGGCCAGGCCAAAGAACTTCCGCAAAATGAATGTACCCCATTTTATCCGCGCAGTCCTTATGCCGCTGCAAAAGTTTACTCTTACTGGATGACGGTCAACTACCGGGAAGCTTATAATATGTTTGCCTGTAACGGAATTCTTTTTAACCATGAATCGCCCCGTCGGGGAGAAACCTTTGTCACCCGCAAAATCACCATGGCCTTGGCACGGATTAAGTATGGTATTCAAGACAAATTGTATTTAGGAAATCTGGAAGCAAAAAGGGATTGGGGTTTTGCCGGAGATTATGTGGAGGCGATGTGGCTGATGCTGCAACAACAGCAGCCGGATGATTATGTGATTGCCACCGGAGAGACCCGTTCGGTCCGGGAATTTTTAAATGAGGCCTTCAGTTATGCCAAGCTTGATTGGAAGAAATATGTTGTCATCGACAAACGGTATTTCCGTCCGACGGAGGTGGATTGTCTTTTAGGAGACAGTTCCAAAGCCCGCCAGCAACTCAAATGGAAAACCAGGGTGGGCTTTAAAGAATTGGTCAAGATGATGGTGGATGCCGATATGGCATTGATTCAAAAAAAAATTTACGGGATGGATATAAAAAACAAAAAGTAGACCTACGATGGGATTCTGGAAAGATCAAAAAGTGGTTGTAACCGGAGGGGCTGGTTTTTTAGGAAAAGCGGTGGTGAAAGAGCTTAAAAAAAGAAAGTGCCCAGCAATTTTTGTTGTACGTCAAAAAGAATTCGACTTGCGCGAGAGTTCAGATGTTAAAAAACTTTTGGATATAACCCGACCCAATTTGATCATTCATTTAGCTGCGGTCGTGGGAGGAATCGGCGCCAACCGGGAAAATCCGGGTAAATTTTTCTACGATAATCTTATCATGGGCGTTCAATTGATGGAGCAGGCCCGTGTCTTCGGCGTTTGGAAAGTCGTTCTTGCTGGAACCATCTGTGCCTATCCGAAATACACGAAAGTCCCCTTTAGAGAAGAAGATTTATGGAATGGTTACCCCGAGGAAACGAATGCGCCCTACGGCCTGGCCAAAAAGATGCTTTTGGTACAATCCCAAAGTTATCGTCAGCAGTATGGTTTCAATTCGATTTTTTTGTTGCCGGTAAATCTGTACGGCCCCGCGGATAATTTTTCTTTGGATTCTTCGCACGTTATTCCCGCTTTAATTAGAAAATGTCTTGATGCCAAAATGCATCATGAATCTTTCATCACCGTCTGGGGGACCGGAAACCCCACCCGGGAATTTTTATATGTGGATGATGCTGCCCGGGCGATTGTGCTGGCATCTGAAAAATACAATTGTTCTGATCCCGTCAATATCGGAGCAGGTTTTGAAATTTCGATTAAAGATTTAGTGAATCTGATTGTTCGTTTAACCGGTTTTAAAGGAAAAGTGATTTGGGATAAAACCAAACCTGACGGACAACCCCGGCGCATGCTGGATGTTTCTAGGGCCCAAAAAGAATTTGGCTTCGTCGCCCAAGTGAAATTTGAAGAGGGATTAAAGAAAACAATTGACTGGTATAAGAAAAGTGCCGCGGCTCATGACTAAAGATTGGTCATCTGAAAAACAATCCCGTGTTATTTCTGTTCCTGTCAATGAGAATCCGAGATATCTTCCAGGAGTCTCAATCGATATCACCAAAGAAAAAGTTTCCCCTATCCCAAAGTTCGTCGACGCTTCTGACCGGACAATAGCCTGCTCTAAAATTATACGCACAGACTTTTATTCTCTCCCACTCGGTAATCTGATGTGGTTGATCATGGGAGGTGTTGTCGCCGTCCAGAAAATTGATGCTGCAACACATTTTTAGCAGCAAGTTCCGGTCTTGACTAGAAGGAAGTCGAAGCGGTGACTTCTAAAGAGGGCAATAAAGCTCTAAGCGTTAAAGACGGAGGCAAGGTTTCCTTATGCCTAAAAAATTCAGATTTCTATTGATTATTGTGATCATTGCCTGGGGAGTCGGCCTGGACTATTTAAGTGAGAGAATCTTCCGTTTGGAAACCGAATTAAGAACCACTAGAGATATTCTTTCTCAATTGTTTACTATAGAATCGAAACTAAAAGTAATTCAGAATATTTTATCTCAAGAACGATTTTCCTCCGAGGGAAGGATTCGAATCTTTAGAAGTTCTCAAAGTAAAGAAGCCATCAGTGATACGACCATTGCCAATATCCCGAAGGAAACCGATTTCAATTGGGGTGGAAATCAGGTATTGGAAGTTGGCCGTCATGCTTCCGGGCCTCTTTCTTGCACGCTTATTAAGTTTAATGAAATAAAAGAATTGATTTCAAAAGATCCTAAGGCACAAATTCTTGCGGCTACGGTTTATTTAAAACAAGAGGGTAATCCTGCCGAAGAGACCCCCGCTTTAAAACAAGTGCTGAATTTGTACAAGATCAAAAAAAAATGGGGGGAAGGAAATAAAATCGGTACTTCTGCTGGTCCTGGCGAGAGCTCCTGGATTGCGGCAGCACAGTCCCAGGTTAGTTGGGAGGTTCCGGGTTGTTCCGGAAAAGAAGACTTTGATAAAATGATCGTGGCCACAACCGGTGCAACGGTCAATAGCACCGCAGATGGATGGATCGGCCTGGTCTTTACCCCGGAAGGAATTTCGAGATTACAAAAACTCCTCCGTGATCCCGCTGCGGTTGATAATGGATTTCTTCTACAGTTCCAGGATGGAGAAACAGCCAAAAATAACTTTATGTCATTTTATTCCTCAGAATTTGTCACAGTTTCCGACCGTCCTTATATTGAGATCATTTATGCGGATTAGAATGACAATGGATTGATCTCTGGAGGCTCTTTAAATCCGAAAATTTCAGTTTCCCTCAAAGTTAACACAAAATATCAACTGAAATTTTCGGGCTTTTGGGTTCAAGTGGAAAGATTGACAAAACAACGGGGCTCGGTATAATAAAACCTCTTTTGTGGATTTTTCCTTTATGAAAAGAAGAAAGAAGGAATCTCATCATGAACAAACTCACTATCCAAGACGTTCCTATTAAAAATAAAAGATTGATCATCCGCGTTGATTTTAACGTCCCTTTAAATAACAGTTTAAAAATCACCGATGACCGTCGGATCAAAGAGGCCCTGCCCACCATTCAATACGCTTTAAAGCAAGGAGTGAAGAAGGTCATTTTGATGAGTCATCTTGGTCGTCCGCAGGGTAAGGTGGTCGAAGAGCTCAGGTTGACCCCCGTTGCCCGACGGCTGGAAGAACTCTTAAAAGAGCAGGTTTTAAAGTTGGATGATTGCGTGGGAGATGACATTCAGCAAAAGACCAATACGAGCAAAGAGCGCGTGATTCTTTTGGAAAATTTGCGTTTTCATAAGGAAGAAGAAGCCAACGATTTGACCTTCGCCAAAAGTTTAGCCTCCTTGGCCGATATTTATGTGAACGACGCCTTCGGCACCACCCACCGGGCCCACGCCTCGACCGTCGGTATAACGAAGTTTCTGCCTGCTGTAGCCGGCTTTCTCATTGAAAAAGAGATTAATTATTTAGGGAAAGCCAGGGAAAATCCCCGGCGGCCGTTTGTAGTCATTATGGGGGGGGCAAAGGTTTCTGATAAAATTGCCATGATCGAAAATTTACTTTCGAAGGCTGATCGTATCATTATTGGCGGTGGAATGGCGTATACGTTTTTGAAAGCCCAGGGGAAAAATGTCGGCACCTCCAAATTGGAAGCGGACAAAATCACTGTGGCCAAAGAGCTTTTAGAAAAAGCGAAAAAGGCGAATGTTAAGATGGCTATTTCATCGGATTTTGTCGTGGTCACCAAATTTGAATCTTCGGCGGATATGAAGATCGTTAAAGATATTCCCGATGGATGGATGGGGGTGGACATTGGTCCGGAAACCAGAAAGCGTTTTAAAGAAATTCTTGCTCCCGCTAAAACGATTGTGTGGAACGGCCCCGTTGGAGTTTTTGAAAACGATGCCTTTGCTGCCGGAACCAAAGAGATTGCTGAGTATATCGCTTCGTTAAAAGATGTCACGACGATCATCGGCGGAGGCGACTCCGCGGCGGCCATCTTGAAATTCGGACTCGAGGATAAAATGACTCATATTTCAACGGGCGGCGGGGCTTCTCTGGAATATTTGGAAGGGAAAGAACTTCCCGGGATTGCGGCCTTGCAGAATAAAAGTTAATAACCAATCACCAAGAGACAAACACCAAATAATAACCAATATTCAAACAGCAATAGCAATGGTTAGAGAATTTGATTTAAGGAAAAGAAGAAAATATGCGCAAACTCATCATCGCCGGCAACTGGAAAATGAACAAAACCTCTTTTGCAGCAATCGATTTGGCGAATGCTTTAAAGCGAGAATTGAGTGAGGTCAATGCCGTCGATATCATTGTCTGTCCGCCTTTTACCACCTTGACGGAAGTGAATGATGTTTTGTTAGAAACCAATATCAGTCTTGGTGCTCAGAATTTATATTGGGAAGATTCCGGCGCCTTCACCGGAGAGGTTTCTGCCCCGATGATTAAAGCGACGGGTGCGCAGTATGTGCTCATCGGTCACAGCGAACGACGACAATTTTTTGCTGAAACCAACGAAACGGTTCATAAGAAAATCAAAGCCGCACTCAAACACAACTTAACAGCTATTGTTTGCATCGGCGAAAATCTTAAAGAACGCGAAGAGAATAAAACTTTTTCCGTTATTAAAAACCAATGCGAAGGATCGCTCATAGGCTTTACCATCGAGGAAATGCAAAAGATGATTCTGGCTTATGAACCGGTCTGGGCAATCGGCACCGGGAAGACCGCAACCTCTCATCAGGCTCAAGAGGTTCATCATTATATTCGAGAATTATTAGCCAAGATGTATAATGATCCTGTGGCGCAGGAGATTCGTATTCAATACGGCGGAAGTGTGAAACCAGAAAATATTGCGGAATTGGTGTCACAAAAAGATATTGATGGGGCATTGGTTGGCGGAGCCAGTTTACAGGTGGAGTCGTTTGTGAAGATTGTTAAGAACAGTTGTGCGGTTTATAAATAACTCCATCAAATGAAATAAACCCAGTTTCATTATTTGGATACTCGATCCTCGATTCTTGATCCTTGTTGATTATTGAATTTCTGCAAATTAATGGAACATTTGCTCGACTGAAGAAGAGTTCCATTAATTTTGCGAAATTCAATAATGGCGAGTATCGAGAATCCAGAATCGAGCAGCTCCTGGAAAATTGAGGTTTTCCAGCGGCAAGTAAGTTAGAAAGGCCATTTATGACAACATTTATTCTCATCATTCATACGCTGATCTGCATACTTCTGTGCCTGGTCATTTTAATGCAATCCGGGCGGGGAGGGGGTTTGACCGAAAGTTTTTCCTCGGCCGAATCGGTCTTCGGGGCCAAGACCAATTCCTTTATGGTCAAAACAACAACGGTTTTTGCCAGCATATTTCTGGTGACATGCCTGACCCTCGCGTTTCTTTCTTCACGCCGCGACCGGTCTTTAATGAGTGAGGGTTCTTTGTTGAAAAAAGAATCAACACCCCGGGGCATTCCGGTTGTGAGTCCTGACTCCAATGCCATCAAAAAGATGAACTCAAAGGAAGAAGGAGAGGATGCAAAAAAGGATCAACCTAAAGTTTCGGAAACTGTTATTGAGCTTCCTTCTGTTAAACAGCACTCCCAATCTCCTGATAGCGTCGATGAAGCCAATGGGAGATGGGGAGTTGGAAAGGAAAAGCTCAATAATGCGACAGTCGATGCGGGTCCTCAATCCCAGCCCCCTGCAAAATAATGTGCCGGCTATTGCAATTTCCATAAGATCCCTCAAGAAAAAAGTCCTTTGCGGTTTATTTGTTTTCGCTTTTTTACCTTTCTTGTCCCTTGATTCTTTACTGGCCCAAAATTCCTCACACCCTTCTTTAAATAGATATGGCGGCGAGCTGGTCTTATCCATCACCTCCGACCCGAAATCCTTCAACGACATCATCGCCAAAGAAACCTCCACAACCGAAATCACCGAATATATGTTCGAAGGCCTCACCCGGTTGAATGCCTTTACTTTAAAAGTTGAACCGCAATTAGCCGAAAGCTGGGAAGTTTCCCCGGATGGTTTACAGTGGACGTTTCATCTTCGTCAAGGCGTGCAGTGGTTCGACGGAGTTCCTTTCACCGCTACAGATGTGGTTTTTACTTTTCATGATTTGATCTACAATCCCAATATTCCTTCTTCCTCTCGAGATATTTTCACCATCAATGATCAGCCCTTTAGAGTAGAAAAGCTCGACGATTATACGGTGCGCTTCATCCTGCCGGTTAAGTTTGCGCCGTTTTTGCGGGCCATGACGCAATCGATTCTTCCGCAACATAAACTGCAGAAAGCCGTCGAGGAAGGCCGTTTCAATCACACGTGGGGAATTGACGCCGAGCCTAAAGAAATCATCGGCACCGGGCCATTTCGTCTGGCCCAATATATCCCCGGCGAGCGGTTGGTTTTGAGACGAAATCCTCATTATTGGCGCAAATCGCCCAACGCCGATCAGCTGCCTTATCTCGATCGGGTCGTTTATCTTATTGTGCAGAGTTCTGATGTGGAGATGTTGAAATTCATGGAGGGTTCAATTGATTATTATGCCTTGCGCGGCATGGATTTTTCGCTGTTAAAACCTTTAGAAAAAGAAAGGAATTTCACCATTTATGATCTGGGTCCGGCGACAACGAGTAATTTCTTGACTTTTAATCTCAACCCTGGAAAAAATCCAAAAACAGGAAAGCCTTTTGTCGACCAGAAAAAAATAAAATGGTTCAGCAATCCGGAATTCCGACGGGCGGTGGCGCACGCCATCGACAAAGCCGAAATTATCCGCATTGTGAAAAACGGACTCGGATTTGTGCAAGACTCGGCCATGGCCGGAAGCGGTTTTTTTGACAACTCCAACGTCCCAAAGTACGATTATGATTTAACTCAAGCTCGTCGGATATTGGAGGCGGCCGGGTTTAAAGACCGTAACAATGATGGTTTTATTGAAGATCCCGATGGAAATATTGTTGAATTTAATCTCTATACCAATGCCGATAACACGGAACGTCTGGATACCGCGGCCATCATTCGTCATGATTTAGAGAAACTGGGGATGAAGGTGAATTTTCAAGGGTTGGAGTTTAATACTCTCGTGAGTAAATTGAATTCAACCTTCGAATGGGACGCGATTGTTTTAGGCTTAACCGGCGGACAGGAACCGCATTTTGGCAAAAACGTCTGGGTCTCATCAGGCCAGCTGCATTTATGGAATCCTCATCAGAAATCTCCGGCGACGGACTGGGAAAAAAGGATTGATGAAATCTTCGATCAAGGCGTGCAAGAACTCAACGAGGATAAACGAAAAATCCTTTACAATGAATTCCAGATGATTGTTTCAAAAGAACTTCCGTTGATTTATACTGTCTTAAGTGCGAAGCTGTATGCGGTGCGAAATAAATTTGGAAACCTGCAGCCGAGTAATTATCTTGGAGTTTTTCATAATCTCGAGGAGATTTATATCAAGAAGTAGGAAGTTGGCCTTCCTCTTACGTAACTTTCAGAAATCCAATTTGCCTATGTGGTCTTACATTCTAAAAAGAATATTGATTGCCATTCCATTGATCTTGGCGATGGCCTTGTTGACTTTCCTTTTAATGAGATTGTCACCGGGGAATTTTCTCGACACCATCCGCATGGATCCGCAGATTTCACAGGAGACCATCGAGCGTTACCAGAAACTTTATCAATTGGATAAAGGACCGTTCGAACAATATCTTCATTGGATCAAGAATCTTTTGCATTGTGAATTTGGTTATTCGTTTTATTACAACGTTCCGGTTTCCAGAATCATCGGTGCCAGATTGTTCAATACCTTTATTCTTTCCTTCGCCAGTTTTCTTCTGACGTGGTTTGTTGCTCTTCCCTTAGGTATTTGGGCAGCCTTAAACCGAAACCGCTGGATTGATCAATGCATCCAATTTTTTTCTTATGTTTTTCTTTCTCTGCCCAGTTTTTTTTTGGCCATGATTCTTCTGTATTGGGCGAGTCAGCTCGGGGTTTTGCCGTTAGGCGGGATGCACAGTCCCAATTATGATCAGATGAATTTTTTGGGAAGAACCTGGGATCTGCTTAAGCATCTGGTCATCCCAACGCTGGCGTTATCCATCGGGTCGATCGCCTGGCTGCAGAAGATCATGCGCGGGAATATGCTGGAGATTTTGGGCCAGCAATATATTTTATCGGCCCGGGCTAAGGGCTTGCCGGAGAATCAGGTAATTTACCGTCATGCGCTGCGTAACGCGATCAATCCTTTGATTACGTTATTAGGATATGAATTTTCCGGCTTATTGAGCGGGGCAGCGTTGATTGAAATCATCTGCAGCTGGCCGGGTTTAGGATCTTTGATGTTAACTGCTGTTCGTTCGAAAGATATTTATCTGGTCATGGCCAGTATGTTGATGGGCGGTATTCTTTTTATTCTGGGGAATTTATTGGCTGACCTTCTTTTGGCGAAAGTGGATCCGAGGATTAGGTATGAGGGGCGATGAGAAATCCTTGTAAATTATAAATTTCAATAAACAAACCACAAACAATTCCAAAATGAAGAATCAAAGTTTAAGTGAATTTCAAATCGCTCTTGGCAATTTTAAAAAAAACCGTTGGGCTCTTTTAAGCGTTTACATAATCTTTATTCTATATGTTGGAGCTATTCTCGCCGATTTTCTTTCACCTTATTCCTATAAGAATGAAGACCGAAAGTTTTCCTATTGTCCACCGACGAAAATTCATTTTTTAAAGGAAGGAAAACTTTCCTGGCCGTTTATTTATGGAGTGCAGTTAACCTTTGATGAATATCACAAACGCGTTTATAAAATTAACGAGAAAGAGAATTATCCTTTGCATTTATTTTCCCGAGGGGATGAATATAAGTTTTTGGGAATTATCCCGGGCCGGCTGCATCTGATTGGAACGAGTCAGCCGGCCCGTTTTTATTTACTCGGCGCCGATTCCCGGGGCCGCGATCTTTTTTCGCGCATCCTTTACGGGGCCAGGGTTTCGCTTTCGATTGGGTTGATCGGCGTTTTAATTTCCTTTGCGATCGGTTTAATCGTCGGCGGTATGGCCGGATACTACGGCGGAGTTGTTGATAATATTTTGATGCGTTTGTGCGAGATGTTTATGATGATCCCGGGATTTTATTTATTGCTGGCGCTTCGCTCGGCGGTTTCGGATAAATTCAGTTCGCTGCAAGTTTATTTTGCGATCATCATCATCCTTTCTTTCATCAGCTGGGCCTCTTTGGCGAGAATCATCCGTGGCATGTGTCTTTCGCTTAAAGAGAGAGAATATGTGCTGGCCGCCAAGGCGATCGGGCTAACAGATTTTAAAATTATCGTACGACACATTCTGCCGCACACTTTGTCGTATTCGATTTTTGCGCTGATGCTTTCTGTCCCCGGTTATATCATTGGAGAATCGGCCCTCAGTTTAATCGGCTTAGGCATTCAAGACCCGTACGCCAGCTGGGGGAATTTGTTATCGGATGCGATGAGTATTGTCCGCATCAAATTTGCGCCGTGGATTTTGTGGCCGGCTTTTTTTATTTTCCTGACGGTGGTGTGCTTTAATGTCGTTGGGGATTGTCTGCGCGATTGTTTGGATCCACTGTTGAAATCAGAAAAAAAGATTTCTTAATACTAATGAGGACATACGCAGTTGCCTATGAGCGAACTTAAAATCCAGCCCTGCCTTCCATACATTTAGAAAAGGCAGGACGGATTTTCGTGAGCGAATGGGCAACTGCGTATGTCCTGACAATCTTAGACGAATGGCTAAAGACCAACTATTTTCTATGAAAGAAAGTTTATTAAGTTTACGAAATCTGACGATCACTGTGGGAGATTTTTATTTTGAAAGAATCCTGGTGGATGGGTTGAATCTCGAGATCTCCCCCGAAAGTATTATGGCACTCGTCGGAGGATCTGGAAGCGGTAAAACCACGACAGGGCTTTCGATTTTAAGGCTTTTGCCGCCCGCTTTGCGTGTGGTCCGAGGAGAAATTATTTTCAATGGCCATGATCTTCTGAAGTATTCTGCAGAAAAGATGCGCGGGATCCGCGGCAAAGAAATCGGCCTGGTGTTTCAAGAACCATTGAACGCCTTTAATCCGGTTTTCACAATTGGGTATCAGATTGCGGAGGTCTTTAAAGCCCACACGGATTTAGTATCGCAACAAATTTTCGAAAAGATTCCGCAGCTTTTAGAGCAGGTCGGCATTCAAGATGCTCGACGGATTGCCCAAAGCTATCCGCATCAATTAAGTGGTGGCTTAAGACAACGAGCGATGATGGCACAAGCCCTCGCCGGAGGGCCGCAGCTTTTGATCGCCGATGAGCCAACCAGCAATCTCGACGTTACTTCGCAGGCACATATCATTGAGTTGTTTCGGCAACTGAAAGAAGAATTGAAACTTTCGATACTTTTAATCACCCATGATTTGGGAATGGTCGCGCATCTCGCGGATTCCGTCGCGGTTTTATCCAACGGCAAGGTTGTAGAGCAAGGAGACATAAAAGAAGTTTTAGCGGACCCGAAGCATTCTTATACGAGGGAATTGCTGGAGGCGATGGTGGTTTAATGGAAAGGTCACAGGTTCATACTTGTGACGTGTGTCCTGTGATTTGTGTCTTAAGTCTATAATCTGCGGTCTTTGGTCTGAAAGAATTCACCAATGCTCCTCGAACTAAAAAATGTCAAAAAATATTTTCCCGTCCGACGAGGTTTTTGGGGCGAAAGTCATGAATCTGTCCGAGCCGTGGATGGGGTTGACCTAACGATTGCTCGGGGAGAGAATTTGGGTTTGGTCGGAGAATCCGGTTCGGGCAAGACGACCCTGGGACGAATTATTTTAAAGTTGCTTCCCGTCGATTCCGGGGATATCCTTTTTGAAGGGACCGATATTACTCATCTAAGCGCTCGACAGTTGCGAAGGATTCGAAAAAATTTCCAAATGGTTTTTCAAGATCCTTACAGCAGCCTTGATCCGCGTTTTACGATCAAAAATATTATTCAAGAGGCGATGATCTTCGATGAGAAGGGAATGACGAGATTGCAGCAGGAAGATCGCGTGCGGGAATTGTTGTTAGCAGTTAAACTGCCGGAAGATGTCGCGGGTCGTTTCCCTCATGAATTCTCCGGCGGAGAACGCCAGAGGATTGCGATCGCCCGGGCCCTTGCTAGAAGTCCGAAACTTTTGATCTTAGATGAAGCGGTTTCTTCACTGGATGTGCTTATCCAAGAACAGATCACTGATTTATTTAAAGATCTGCAAAAGAAATTTTCTTTGACCTATTTTTTTATTTCTCATAATCTGCGTGTGGTCAAAAGAATTAGCGCTAAAATTGCGGTTATGTATCAAGGAAAGATTGTGGAGATAGCCTCTACGTCAGAACTTTTCCATAATCCTTTGCATCGTTATACTCAAGCACTATTGACGGCAGCGATGCATTATAAAGTTTCTACAACAAATCAGGAAATCTCACTCGATGAGCGTTCACGGTTGATTGATCAGGGGAATGGGCATTGGGTGAGGCAATGAATATTTGGCGCTCGTCGCTTATGACTCGTCGCTCGTGTATTTTTGACGAGCCACGAGCGACGAGTCACGAATCACGAAAAAAGGAATAATAATGCCAGAACGTTTATGGAAAGCCGCCAGTTATCTTCTCGGTGTCCTTTCGATTGGAATTCTTTTTGGTCTAACCGCCTTTTTAACGAGCATTGAAATTAAAGACTTAGATCTTTGGCTACATCTGGCCATGGGAAGATTCATCCTGCACAACGGTTATGTCCCAGCGGTGGATGTTCTTTCGTGTTCGATTGCCGGGAAACCATGGGTGAACCACGAGTGGCTGTTCCAGATCCTGGCGTATTTCATTTTTCATAACTGGGGAGGAGATGGACTCATCATGATGCAGACGGTCGTCGTCGTGTTGAGTTTTCTTATTTTATTTTTTATTTGTTACAGTAAAGACAAACAGTTTGTCACGGTTTTTCTTTTACTGCTGGTTTTATTGGTTTATCAGGCCAGGTTTACCATCCGGCCGGATATCTTCAGCTTGCTTTTTTTTGCTTTTTATATCTATATTTTGTCGTTGCATCTGGATAAACGCTGGTCGATTTATGCGTTATTGGCGACTCAGATTTTATGGAGTAATTTTCATGGATTCTTTTTCATGGGGCCTTTGATTATTCTACTGGGGATCGTGAATGAATTTGTGAAACGCCGCATTAAACTCCCTTTCGAATGGAACGATGCACCCCGCCTGAGTGATGAAGAATATACTCGTTTAAAGCAAATTTTTCCGGTGGTTATTTTGGCGTGTTTGATTAACCCTTTGACTTTCGAGGGCGCTTTATATCCGATCAAAGTGATGCTGCAACTGCCCGGTAAATCCAAAGTATTTTTTGAAAATATCCAGGAACTGCAGCGGCCGATCAGCCCAGGGAAATTATTTTCTACAGAGGAATTCCCGCACTACAAACTTTTGATTTATCTTTCTTTGATGAGTTTTATATTGAATGTCAGAAGGCTGGATATCGGAGTATTTATATTCTGGTTGATTTTTCTTTTCTTCTCGCTGGCAGCCCGACGGAATATCGTCTTTTTTTCTTTTGTGGCGTATCTGGTTTGTATGACGAACACCGCCTTCGTTCGTTTTAAAGACATTTCTCCCATCCAATTCTTAAATGAAAAATTCAAAAGTATCAACGGGGTTTTGATGAAACTGCTTCTTTGCCTGTGGATGATCAATTACGGGGCAGGATTAAGCGATCAAGGATATTATGACTTTGATAAGTATGAACGTAAATCTGAGTTCTGGGGAATTTCGCAGCGGAATTTTCCGACGAAGGCGGCGGATTTTCTGGTTAAAAATAAAATCCGGGGGAATTTCTATAATGACTTCAATTCCGGCGCCTACCTTCTGGGCCGGTGTTTTCCCAACATAAAAGTTTTTATGGACGGACGTACGGAAGTATACGGGGCAGATTTTTTTAAGCGCTATCAGAAAATTTGGAAGACCACCGACCCGAAACTCGTGGATGAAGCGATAGACCGGTATAAATTGACCGGTGCATTTTTAAATTCCATCCAATCCCCGATTCCTAAAGATACTTTGAATTATTTTTTTAAAAAGAAAGAATGGGTGGTGGTTTATTTTGATTACGATGCCGTGATTTTTCTGAAAAATATTCCTAAAAACAAAAAAATTATCGATCGATTCCGTATCGATTTATCGAAATGGCAGGTGAAACCTGCAGATCTGAAGCGGTTGGCAGCGGTACGGGTCACGCCGTTTCAGCAGATCAACCGCGCCTTTACACTGGAGGCATTAGGGTTTGAGGATGCCGCGCTCAATGAGGCGCAGGATGCCCTTAAAGTTTCCCCGGCTGTTGCCGAACCCTATAAAATTATGGGAAAAGTTTATGGAAAAAGAGGAGATCATGAAAAGGCCTTTGAAAATTTCCGGCTGGCGACGATGATTGATCCCAATAATACAGAAGTCCGCACCGATTTTGCTTTGGCTTATGAAAAAACAGGAGATTTAAAGGGCGCAATTAAACAATATCAAAAAATCATCGTTTCTAATCCGCAAAGCCCGAAAGGTTATTTCCAGCTGGCCCGGGCCTTTGCGCTCGATAAACAGTATGAAAATTCCATCAAAACACTTAATCAGGCCCATCGGCTGGACAAAACGGATGTGATGGACCTGCTGAAAATTGGGGATATGATTTATGACCAGCAGGATTTTAATGTGGCCAGGGAAGTTTATTTGATGGCACTGACAACGAATAAGGATTTATCGAATCTTCATAATAAACTGGGACTTTGCTATCAGGTGCTCGGTGAAAAAAAAGTGGCCCAGAAAGAATTTGAAAAAGGATTGACGGTTAATCCTCAACACAAATAATTCCACAGGACGGTGAATCATGCGTGAGGTTTTGACATTTATTTTAGCCGGGGGCAAAGGTGAACGGCTGGATCCTTTAACCCGGGACCGGGCTAAACCGGCAGTTCCCTTTGGCGGCATTTATCGGATTATTGATTTTACGCTGAGCAACTGTATTAATTCGGGTTTGCGTCGGATATTCGTGCTCATCCAATACAAATCTTTTTCTTTACAAAAACACATCCTGACGGGATGGGATGTGGTTTCCAGCCAGCTGGGAGAATTTATTGATGTGATTCCTCCTCAGCAAAGAATTAGTTCGGATTGGTATAAAGGAACGGCGGACGCCATTTATCAAAACATCAATGCGATTCAGGATTATGCCCCGGAATTGGTGCTTATTCTCGCGGGAGACCATATTTATAAAATGGATTATAGAAAGATGATCGAATCTCATCGCCAAAGAAATGCGGACATGACCGTTGCCTGTATTCCGATGCCCAAAGATACTTCCATTAATTTTGGAGTGGTGGAAGTGGATGGCCATAACCGTGTCTGTGGTTTTCAGGAAAAACCGGAAAATCCCAAAGTCACGCCCCAAGATCCATCCAAAATATTTGCTTCGATGGGAATTTATTTATTTAGTCGGGATGTCTTGATTAATGAGTTGGAGTCCGATGCTCAAGCGGTCTCGGATCATGATTTCGGTAAAAATGTGATTCCGCAGATGCTCAAGAACAACCGTAAGATTTATGTGCACAATTTTGTCGACGAGAATAACCAGCCAAAATACTGGCGCGATATCGGAACGCGGGATGCCTATTACCAGGCCAATATGGATCTGGTTCGCCCGCACCCGGAATTTAATCTGTATGATCGTCAATGGCCGGTGCGCACCTACCACGAACAATATCCGCCGATCAAGATGATGAGCATGCAACAAGGAGATGTTATAAATTCCGGAGCGATTGTGGATTCGTTGGTTTCTGGAGGATGCGTGATCAAGGCCGCCGAGGTCATTCGTTCGGTTCTTTCTTCGAATGTTTATATTGAACATAAGGCGACCATCGCTGATTCCGTTGTTATGGAAGGTGTCATTGTCGGTCCTCATGCCAAGATTAAAAACGCGATCATTGATAAACAGGTGATTATTCCAGCGCATTCTCAAATTGGTTATGATTTGGAATTGGATCGAAAAAGGTTTGCGGTCACAACCTCCGGAATCGTTATCGTGGCGAAGAAAGCGGCGGTAAAAGATTAGTGCGATGAGTAACTTCTCTTTATTTAAGAAATTCATTATTGACCTTCTATCTACTAAACAGAATGCCAAATCTCCAGATGCCGTCTGGATTAGAAACTGGAGATTTGACATTGATAAGGAAAAGGTCAATAAGTTCGGACATCATATCGAACGTTTGAGGAAATATTATATGAAAATATCGCCGCAGCGATGCTCAGCGCATTATCGAATTTCTGCACATTGATGGAACATTTGCTCGACTTAAGAAGAGCTCTATTAATTTTGCGAAATTCAATAAGTTATTCACCCAAGACAAAAAAATAAAAGGAAGACCCTATGATCATTCAACCTAAAATCCGCGGATTTATTTGCACCACTGCCCACCCGGTGGGCTGTGATGAAAATGTCCGACAACAGATCGAGTATGTAAAAAAGCAGCCCGCCATTTTAAATGGGCCCAAAAATGTTCTGGTGGTGGGGGCCTCCACGGGGTATGGATTGGCCTCAAGGATTGCGGTTGCCTTCGGCTGTAAGGCCGCCACCATCGGTGTTTTTTTTGAAAGACCCGTTGAAAATAAACGAACCGCCACCGCCGGCTGGTACAATACCGTTGCCTTTGAAAAGTATGCCAAGGCCCAAGGACTTTACACCAAAAATTTTAATGGCGATGCCTTCTCGGATGAAATGAAAAAGAACGTGATTGCGGCCATCAAAAAAGATTTGGGTAAATTGGATTTAATCATTTATAGTTTAGCCTCTCCTCGACGAGTTCATCCCAAAACAGGTCAGGTCGCAAAATCTGTTTTAAAGCCGTTGGGGATTCCTTATACTAATAAATCTATTGATTTTGAAACCAAGGAAGTCATCGAAGTCACTTTACCGGCAGCAACAGAAGATGAAGTTAAGCAAACCGTTTCGGTTATGGGAGGAGAAGACTGGGAGATGTGGATTGATGCTTTAGATCAAGCACAGCTTTTATCGTCGGGAGTCAGGACTATTGCCTATTCTTATATCGGCCCTCAAATCACAACGGCGGTTTATCGAAGAGGAACAATCGGTGCGGCCAAAGATCATTTGGAGCAAACCGCGAAAAGGCTCGATGAACGTTTTAGAAAGAAAGGAGGTAGAGCCCTTATCTCGGTGAATAAGGCGCTGGTGACTCAATCCAGTTCGGCGATTCCCTTTATTCCTCTTTATTTTGTTTTGTTGATGAAGGTCATGAAAGAGAAGGGTGTGCACGAAGATTGCATTGCCCAGATCTACCGGCTTTTCTCGAAAAGACTCTATACGGGAAAAGATATTCCTGTCGATTGTGAAGGAAGAATTCGTATTGATGATTTAGAGACGCGTGAGGATATTCAAAAGAAAGTCCAGGGGCTTTGGGAAAATGTGGATACACAGAATGTGCAAGAAATCGCCGACGTTAAAGGGTATGAGGAAGATTTCTTGAAACTTTTTGGTTTTGGTTTTCCAAACGTTGACTATAGTGCGGATGTCAATCCGGATATCAATTTTAACCCGCTAAGTTCAAGTTGCTAATGCAAAAGATCGTGAGCAAATTGATATAATGGTTCGAGCCGGATATACGCTTCAAAAAATGGCGGAAGAAGTTGGCTGTCAT
>Ga0209515_10000713_pt1 | contig 58578 bp, 65 predicted proteins | sample Subgroupgradi54m_FD_187454 | JGI IMG/M metagenome (GOLD analysis project Ga0209515, IMG submission 187454) | Subsurface groundwater microbial communities from S. Glens Falls, New York, USA - GMW60B uncontaminated upgradient, 5.4 m (SPAdes)... ... | reverse complement strand
TCCGATCTATACGAGGGGGGCGAATGCGGTGGATATACAAAGTGGGAGAACATTAAATACTCAAGTAGCAACGGGAACACAAGCAACTGCAATTGGTTATGGAAACAATGGGTGGGGCAGGCAAAGTGTTGCTTTGGGTTACCAGAACACTGCCAGTGGAGATTTTAGTTCTGCTCTGGGATATAACAATCGTGCAAGCGGTATTAATGCTCTAGCTATCGGTGTGACGAACACCGCTAGTGGTTACAATGCTGTAGCTTTTGGCCTTGCTAACACTACAAGTGGTTATCGTGCCGCAGCTTTTGGTTTTTCAAATACTGCTAGTAACAATGGGTCTTCGGCTTCTGGGTATCAGAATACAGCAAGTGGAATATATAGTTCGGCATTTGGATACCAAAATTCAGTAACCAAACCAGCGGCTTCCGCTTTTGGTAATCAAAATACCGCCAGTGGTCAAGAAGCAACAGCTGTTGGAAGTTTAAATGTCGCTACTGCTGATAGAGGTTCCAGTTTTGGTTATGAAAATCAAGCAACCCGATTCGGTGCTTCCGCCTTAGGAGCTTTCAATACTGCTACGAATAGATACAGTAGCGCTTCAGGTGCTTACAATACTGCCTCCGCAACCTCAAGTTCAGCGTTTGGGTATCAAAATATAGCAAGTGCAACGTCTAGTTCAGCGTTTGGAAACAACAATACCGCAAGTGGAGATTATAGCTCTGCTTCTGGATATAACAATAGAGCAACTGGCTCTAGAAGCTCTACTTCTGGTTACTATAATCTTTCTAGTGGGATAGGAAGTGCTGCTTCTGGTTACGGCAATACTTCAAGTGGTTATAATAGCGCGGCTTTTGGAAGATATAGTACAGCTAGTGGTATGTATTCTTCTGCATTCGGTTCTTTTAATACCGCAAGCGGTATTCAAAGTGTAGCTTTCGGTATTGGTATTAATGGTGGAACAAAAAATACCGCCTCCTCCTATCGCTCTCTTTCATTCGGTGCATTCAACACTGTTAGTGGTAACGGCTCCTCCGCCTTCGGCTCCTCCATCACCAACACCACCGCCACCTCCACCCAAATCGGCCCCTCAAACGCCGCAAAGGTAACCATCCTCGGCGCCCCCGGTGTAGTCGGCTACACCGGGGTGGGCTCTTCCTCCCCCTACGTCATGCTCGGTGTCTCTGGTACCATCGCTTCCCGTAACATCATAGCCACCTCAACCACAGCAACCTCCACCTTCTCTGGCTCCCTCTCTATCGGCACCTCTACCCCCACAGCTCGATTCACTCTCCAACAGAACGACAACGCTTCTACCTCAGGCTTCATGTTAGCCTCTACAGACGGTGACTACCGTTCTCTCTACATGAATACCGCTGGTACCCTCTCCTTCACCGGAGGAGACGGTAATACCATTAACACAGCTACTCTAAACGCAGCAGGAGCCTGGACCAACGCTTCAGACCTTGCTTACAAGGAGAACATCACTGATCTCTCAACAAAGTACGGTCTCTCTACCGTTCTTAACACCTCACCCCGTTTCTACCTCATGAAAGGCTCTCATCTCCCTCAAGTCGGCTTTATTGCTCAAGAACTGAAACCCCTTATTCCTGAAGTGGTAGACGGAGAAGAAGGATCACTTGGTATTTCGTATGGGAACTTGGTGGCTGTGGCGTTTCAGGGCATTAAAGATTTGAATGCGAAGGTTGAAACACTTTTGGCTTCTAGTACGACTCTCGCTACAGACTGGGTGGGAAATTCAATAAAAACAATTTTGGGAAAATTTGATCGAGTAGAAACAAAAGAATTATGTGTAGACGACGTCTGTGTGACTAAAGAAGAATTTAAAGCAGTTTTTAAAACTTCCCTTCCCGCGCCAGCCGCTGGCGCGGGCTCTTCTTCTTCTCTTTCAACTTCCACCTTACAACTTTCAACTGACATCTTGGCTCCAGTCATCACTCTTCTCGGCCTCAATCCCACCGACATTGAATTTGGTGTCCCATACATCGATCTCGGTGCTACTGTCTCTGACAACCTCGACAAAAACCTCGGTCTCCACACACTCGGTGACGCTATTGATACAAAAGTCCCTGGTACTTACTCTGTTATATACACCGCTGTAGACCAAGCAGGGAACAGAGCTACTTCTACTCGTACAGTTATTGTTAAACCAAAACCCACCCCCTCTAACTCCCCCTTAGAAAAGGGGGAGAGCCAGTCTGCTGGCGAGGGGGTTGCTTCCTCCTCTACTCCTCTCTCTACCGCCTCTTCTTCTCCCACCCTAACCCCTACACCCCCTAACCTAAACGCTTCTTCAACCGCAACTTCAACCACTCATTAAATGCCCAGATCCAGAAGGGCACCTTCGGGAATCCCAAAGATTCCCGAAGGTGCCCTTCTGGATCCCTCTAAACTCAAAGACCACTTAAAACTATCAGGGGAAAATGAGAGAGTACATCTTCTCAAAATCATTCCAACATTCTCAAGAATGTGAGAATGATTTTAGATTAAAGAGTTTCGGTGTTGTTGCAAAATATTGAGAGCTGTGTTATCTTTTTTACATCGTGATAAATGTTGAAGTCGAAAAAACCAATAACGAAAGCAATGCAAGCTTAATCCGCCGCTTTACCAAAAGAACACAGGGAGCTGGAATTTTGCCGCGTGTCCGCTCTATTCGCTATGCTTCCCGAAATCAATCTCGTTACAGCCGTAAAAAGAAGGCTTTAAAATCTCTTCGCCGCCGAGAAGAAGTCCAAGAACTCATAAAAATGGGCAAGATGCAGGAAACGACTCGAGGACGGTAATAAATCTAACACGACACCAATCCACGAATGAAGAACGAATGACACGAATCAGAGATAGAAAGGTGGTAGGACAATTCTTCATTCGTGTCATTCGCTCCGACATTCGTAATTTGTGTCGAGTTAATCATGTCCAAAACTGTTTTTATAACCAACAAAACAAAAGCCAAGCCTCCTCGCTTGGCTTTTGAGTCTATGAAGAATGAGGTACTCGGAAAAGACTACCAATTAAGTGTAGTGTACGTCGACGACAAGCTCTCCCAGAAACTTAACAAGGGGCGTCGAGGTAAAAACAAACCGACTGATATCTTAAGCTTCGCTCTTTCGGCAGTAGAAGGCGAAATTTTTCTTAATCTCAAGCGCGTACGAGAACAAGCCCCTCTCCACGGCAGAAACTTTAAAAATTTCACTGAATTCTTGTTTATCCACGGCCTTTTTCATTTGAAAGGATTGACACATGGTAGTACAATGGAGCGTAAAGAGAGAAGAATCCGCAAAAGATTTGGGATCGACAGAAAGCGCAAAGTGTAAAGCGAAAAACGTAAAACTAAAGTGTAAAAGAAAAAGCATTTTCTTTTCTGCTTTAGGTTGTGGTTTTAAGCTTTTCGCTTTGAGCTTTACACTTTTTTAAATGTCCAAAAAAATTGCAGTTGGAATAGATGTTGGCACCTACCATGTCAAAGTGGTAGTAGCTGAAGCGGCCGTGAATGGCCGCGATACTCCCAAAATAATTGGGACTGGTTTTTCCGAATCGAAAGGTATTCGACATGGCTACATCATACACAGAGGAGAAACAACAAAAAGCATTCTGCAAGCTTTGCGACAAGCGGAAAAATCTTCTGGTATAAAAATCCAGGAAGCATACACCTCGGTCGGCGGCATCGGCCTTTCGAGCGCCACCTCTGTCGGCTCCACAGCTATTTCACGGGCCGATTCGGAAGTGACCGGACTTGATATTGAAAAAGCAATGGAGGCAAGCAGACTAGAAATTCCTCAAGGTCTTCTCCTTAACAGAAAAATTGTCCACAGTGTACCACTCCAATACAAAATCGACGGCCGCACCGTTGTCGGCCATAATCCGATCGGACAAAAAGGCTCGAAACTTGAAGTAAAGGTTCTTTATATTCTCTGCCTCGAACAGCATTTAAATGAATTAGTTTCGGCAATCGAGGATGCTGGCGTTGAAGTAACCGATGTGGTGGTCTCGCCACTTGCCGCAAGCCTAGTTACTCTCAATAAAGCCCAGAAAATTGCTGGTGTGGTCCTTGCAAATATTGGCGCCGAAACAGTTTCAATTGTGGTTTTTGAAAATAATATACCGATATCACTTGAAGTCTTTCCGCTTGGCGGCACAGATATTACTCACGACATCGCTCTCGGATTGAGGATCGATCTTGAAGAAGCGGAGAGCGTTAAACGCGGCAACCACCGTTCTGACTATTCACGAAAAAAATTAGATGAAATTATTGTGGCGCGCCTCACCGACATTTTTGAATTGATTGAAAATCACTTAAAGAGAATTGGCCGAAACGGTTTACTGCCTGCTGGTATTTGCATAACCGGCGGTACCTCCCGGATTGCCACTATTCAGGATTTAGCCAAAGCATCTCTCAATCTGCCTTCGCGCATCGCCTCAATGCATTTTGGCGGCAACATCAAAGACTTAAATGATAGTGTCTGGTCGGTTGCGTATGGACTAACTATTGTGGGACTGACTGATGAAGAAAAACCGCTCGGCATTGATTTTATGTCAAAGACAAAGAAGAAAGCTTGGGCGTGGATAAAACAATTTCTACCGTAACAATAGAGACACGATTCAAGAAGCATCCCGCCCGAACGACCGCCAGAACGTAGTCGGGCAGGTACCGAAGTCCGTTCGGTACGGGCGCGGGGACTCAAGAAAAAAATCCGCCTGTAGAACAGCGCGGATCTTCGCAAACAGCCCAACTAGAATCGCCGGGGCCAAAAGATGGCCCACAACGTAACAACCGTAACAACCACCATAAGACCGAAACGAGCCGATGTGAAGCCATTGATAAACCCGAGGACAATCACAACCCCAATAAATGCGAGGGCGACCCCAACATTCATCAAGGAATTAAAAATCCTGAAGCTTCTCAAAGAAGGTTTGAGGTCGGCTTTGGTCTCTGTTGAGGGGTGTTTCAGATCTGACATAGTTCCTCCATTTCTTCAATGTTACGGCAAATTGCCGATGTTTTCTCTTTTCATCATAACATACAAACAACAACATGTAAACTATTGTTATTTCTCAAGGATTCGTTATGATGTGAACACTCAATTAATTACTAATTGATGGCTACTCTGCTTTGATTTTCTTCCTATAAGCTAGAAGCCATCAGCTAAAAGCTATTCAAAATGCCCCAAGTTAAACCCGAAGTAGAAGCATTCGCCCGGATTAAAGTCTTGGGCATCGGTGGATCCGGCAAGAACGCCGTCAATCACATGGTCAATTCCCGAGTGAAGGGAGTTGAATTTATTGCTATCAACACTGACGCGCAGGATCTTCACAATTCCCTGCCAAAAAAGAAAATCCACATTGGTAAAAATTTAACTCACGGCCTCGGCGCCGGCATGAATCCTGAAATCGGCCGCAAAGCGGTTGAGGAAAATAAAGAAGAAATTCAAGAAGCCATCAAAGGTGCAGACATGGTCTTTGTCGCCGGCGGCATGGGCGGCGGCACCTTCACCGGCGCGGCTCCCGTTGTTGCAAAAATTGCAAAAGAACTTGGAGCCCTCACTGTTGGAGTGGCAACGAAACCTTTTTTCTTTGAAGGCCAACAGAGATTAAAACTTGCCGAACAAGGTCTTGCCGATTTAAGTAAATCTGTTGATGCCATCATTGTCATTCCGAATGATCGCTTAATGCAAACCATCAGCAAGGAGACAACAGCCAAAGCTGCAATGGCGCTCTGTGATGAAGTTTTGAAACAAGCCGTTGAAGGCATTTCCGATCTCATTACCATTCCCGGTATCATTAATATCGACTTTGCCGATATTCGTTCGATTCTTGAAAATTCCGGTTCCGCTTTAATGGGTATCGGCATCGCCTCTGGTGAAAAAAGAGCTGAAGAAGCAGCTAAAATGGCTATCAACTCCCCCCTTCTTGAAGTTTCAATTACTGGGGCTAAAGGAGTACTCTTCTCTATTGCCGGTGGTGACGACCTTACTATGTATGAGATTCAAGATGCAGCCAAAATAATCACGGAATCTATTGATTCAAACGCCAAAGTAATCTTCGGTACCGTCCGTGATGACAAGCTTAAGAAAAATGAAATTAAAATAACGGTAGTGGCCGCAGGTTTTCCGGAAATGGGTCAGCCGAAAAAGAGCCTCTTCCAACCGGAAAACCAACCAGCCGAAAAAGGCAAAATTTACAACATGCCGATCCTGCCGCTTGAACCGAAAGAAACACCTCGCGCACCAGAACGTAAAAGTGATTTAGTCGAAGAAGATGATTGGAGCGCGGTACCGGCATTCTTGAGGAGAACGAAGGGAAAGTAAGAGAAACAGTTTATAGCAAGATAGTTTGTAGTTTATAGAAAATACAACAGAGAAACCCCGCGACTCCGTCGCGGGTTTTTGCATTTTCATCCCCTCTTTCTACTATTTACTAAGTACTATATACTACATACTTATGTACGACCTTATCATCATCGGCGGCGGACCCGCAGGCACTGCGGCAGGAGTATATGCCTCTCGGAAGCGCTTAAAGACGCTTTTTTTGACGAAAGATTTTGGCGGTCAATCGACCGTCTCCGAGGATATACAAAACTGGATCGGCACCATTTCCATTAAAGGCATGGAACTTGCCGAAAATTTTAAAAAACATCTTCTCGCCTATGCTCATGACGTGGTTACTGTTAAAGAAGGCGAATACGTCGAAAAAGTTTCAAAAAGCGATGGCGGTTTTTCGGTTAAAACTAATTCAGGAACATACACCGCAAAAACTGTTCTTGTAACGACAGGCAGCCACCGACGCAAACTTGAAATTCCAGGCGCAGCAGAATATGAAAATAAAGGTATTACCTATTGTGCTTCCTGCGATGGTCCGCTTTTTTCTGATCAAGATGTTATGGTTATTGGCGGCGGCAATGCCGGCTTTGAAACAGCAGCGCAACTTTTGGCATATTGCAAATCAGTAACCCTCCTGCAACGCTCGCCTGACTATCGCGCAGATCCAGTTACTGTCGAAAAAGTCCTCTCTAATCCCAAAATGAAAGGTATTACCGGCACCGAACTGGTTTCAATTCATGGCGAACAATTTGTTACTTCTATTACTTTCAAAAAAGTAGACGAGAACAAAAATATCACTTTACCCACCACCGGCATCTTCGTCGAAATTGGCCTCATCCCTTCAACCGAATTTGTTAAAGATGTCGTCAAAATGGATCAATGGAATCATATTATTGTCGATCCAAAAACTCAAAGGACATCCACTACCGGCATTTGGGCCGCAGGTGATTGTACTGACGGTCTCTACCATCAAAACAACATTGCCGCTGGTGATGCGGTGAAGGCGCTTGAGGATATTTATTTATACTTGCATGCAGCAAAGGGGTAGAGACAAGAAGCATGATTCACGAATCATGAATAAGAACTAAAGAAGATGGGGACGAACCCAAATTTTTATGCAGCGTCATACTTAGTTTTAAGGGATAAAGATAAAGTCCTACTGCAAAAACGTTCAAAGAACGTATGGGGAGGCGGCTATTTTGGATTACCTGCTGGCCAGCATTGATGGAAATGAAAGTGTTTTTGACGCGCTTAAACGAGAAGTTAAAGAGGAAATTGGCATTACTATTTTAGAAAAAGACGCATATCTATCACATGTTATACATCGAGTCTCTGAAGACCGCGTCTATTTTGATTTCTTTTTCACCTGCGAAAAGTGGTCTGGCGAGATTAAAATCTTGGAACCTGAAAAGCACGACGAAGTAAGTTGGTTTGCCCTCGATGATCTTCCACAGAACATCATCCCCTACCTCGAAAGAACTCTTGAAAGGATAGAGAAAAAAATCTTTTTCTCTGAAGACAGTTCATAAATTCTGCTCGTCCATATCCTCGCAAGCATTGCTCGTAAGGTTTAGGCGAGCAGAATTTATTTTGAGAACCCCTCGGTTCTCAACGCTCGAGGACTCGCTGCTTCCCGCCACGGGGAAACTCCCGTTTCCCCGACCCCCTTCCCCTCTCTCCGCATTCATCCCCGCAAGAAGCTCGCGGGGAATTCTGCGGAGAGATTAAAAAAACAAAATGTTACGATATATCGTAACATTTTGTTTTTCATGAAGTTATCTTTTTTCAAAAGCTTGTTTCATTTTCGAGACCGTTCCACTCGCACCGACATGGGTACTGTCAACAATCACATCAAAAATAGAATCGTGGCCGAAATTGGTGATGCCATAGGTTTTAAAATAACGCTCCTCATGTGAAATCTCTCGAAATTGCGTTTTTTTAAGAGCTTCCTCAAACGATTCTTTGTCACGTCGCGCGACTCGCTTGACGCGTTCATTGAGATCGCAGGTGAGTTTTATTTTGAAAGAATCAGGCACGAAATACCAACCGAGCCGGCTCTCTAAAACAAAGTTCTGATGTGTTCTGCCATACTTTTCAACATCCTTATCAAACTCCCTATCAAAATTTGGGTTTTTATTACAGAGAGCTTCGAGCTCATAGAGCGTCATGCCCATGGACTTGGCCCGCTCTCGGAACAGATTACCGCTTGAGACAAACTCATAGTTAAGCTCTTTCGCCAGCAATTTACCTACCGTGGTTTTTCCTGCTCCCGCTAACCCGAAAATAGTAATTTTGGCCATTCCACAGTATAGCCGGAAGGAAGAAAAAATTCAAAAAGAGGCAAAATATTGTCAAAGCTCATTTTTGTGCGCGCTGGAAGATTCGAACATTACATGTTCGGTACAGGTCTCGTATCTCACTTCGCTTCAGAAAGCTCGTTGCGATAAACTCGACCTTTTCGAATCCTCCACGCGAAGTGCGTAGGCACTTCGCTAGCGCGCACGAAAAATTGCTTTTGCATTTTTGTGCGCGCTGGAAGATTCGAACTCCCGACCTACCCCACGTCAAGGGGTCGCTCTACCAACTGAGCTAAGCGCGCAATTTTTTTATGGTCTTCTCACAAAACTTTCTACTAAGATATACCAGTTTCTTCCAGGCCGCAAGCAAACTTCCAGCCGTTCGTAATTTCCACACACATCAACTTTGTGCGATATCGAAAAAGAAAAAGCGGCTGTCTTGAAACGGCCGCTCGCGGAAATAAACACTGCTACTTTTGACACCACAGAGTTGCGTTATGCGTTAACTGTGCCGCATCCTTCAAATGCAGTTTCTCTTTTATATGAGCTCGGTGAGATTCGATTGTCTTAATGCTTACATGAAGCATTTCTGCAATAGCTCGAGTGCCTTTTCCATCCCCGATCGCACTGAACACTTCAAGCTCTCGATCGCTCAATTGAGAAAAAGGATCCCCCACTTTTTCTCCTCGAGCAAGACCATTTAATGCAGTCTTGAGGATGCCATCACTTACTACCAATTCCCCTCGAAATGCAGTCTCAACTGCAGGGCGAATGTGTTCAACTGCTGTGTCTAGGGAAATAAAGCCAACGGCGCCCTTTCGTGTCGCCCTCAAAGCCCACGTGTTCTCCGATTCACCGGTAACAAGTACGAAAAGTTGTGGATGAACAGTTTTAAGGTTAGAGAGTGTGTCCATAGCACTGACGCCTCCTAGAAACATGTTCAAGATGATGAGATCAGGATTGCTTTTCCCTACAGTGTCAAGCACCGGAAGAAAACTATGAACCTCGTCGATCTCAAATCTCGGTTCATCCTTAAGCGCGGCTCTTAACGCCGAGCACAACAAAGGAGTATTCGCAATCAAAATCTTCTTCAAACCGACTCGATGACCTGCTTTCATGATTAGTCTCTCTGTATTTGGTTTTTTTAGAGTAACGCTCTTCTCAAAGAATCCTATAATTTTTCGTGGGAAAGTCAAATTGCGAGGAGGGAAAAGGAGCAGGGCCCTTTTCCACTTTTTTTATTTTATGGGGAATCGAAGCTTCGAGCTTCAGTAGAGGCTTCACATTTCTCGGAAGAAATATGTTCAGCCTTTTCGATTCCCGGACGCAAAGCTCCAAAAACTCGTGTCCCTGATATTTTGTTCGCCGTCGCTCACAAAATTCCTTGACCACGCCTCGCCGGTTTTGCGTGCTCGCAAAACATGGCTGCGACCTCACCGCATAGCAAAAAGACTGGAGCAGTCCAGTCTTTTTACTATGCGGTGACCCACAACGGTACATACCTCGAACTTGGGACCGATTATTGACTGTTTTGGAAACGTTGAACAAACAGGAATTGCTCCCCGATTTCACGACTCCTTTGGATTGTGAGGATAAGAATAATTCGTGGGAAATTTCTTTGAAGGAGTGAAAAGTTGCCAAGAGTTTTTTATGATGGAAAAGCGTCAAGTCTGAATTGCAAGCTCCCGAGAGATAGCCGGTACGCCCATGTTAATTTTTCGCAAAATTGAACACAAAATCAGGTAATACCATCAAGAATAAAGTTTGGTATAATAAAAGCGTTCGCTCACTTGTATGACCTCCTCCCGCAAAAAGAAACTCCTCGTATTCCTGGGCCTCGTTGGTCTTCTTCTAGGTGCAGGTATTATTCTAGCACTTCATCAAACCACGTCTCACCTTTCCATCTCCGAATGGAGTCTATGCCGTAACGAGAAAGGCGGTTACCAAATCAACTATCCAACCGGTTGGCACGTTTACGGAGAAGGTTCGACGAACAAATTCACACCACTCGTCGAAAAGGAAACTCCTTGTTATGGTGACGCTGTTCTAATTTCCGCCAGGCCCGTGGGGGAAAAGTTTCCTGGCCAATTGACTCCGCACACCCCTGGCTTCTCCATCTCCGTCTCTGATCAAGAACGTTTGAAGGGGACTATTTGGGATGGTGCTACCAATCTCGATACCTATTTAAAGGCTTTTCCGTCAGAGAGCAGGTCAAAATTTCATAAGACCACTTTTGCCAATGAAGAAGCTGTTTGGTGGGATATACACGGCCCTAAGGAAATCAGGTTCTTCCACAATGATCGTTTGTTTCAAGTGTCTGGAGGAGATATGCCACAAGAGTTGATCAATACTATTTACAACTCATTTCAATTTTTGGACTAGGCTGTTAATTTTTCGCAAAAAGCTGTGAAATTAAGACGGGCTTCTCGGAAGAGCGTCTTTTTCCTTTTTCAGTACTATCTCTTGAATATGGAAAAAGAGAAAAAGCCAACCCTGCGGGATTTATATCCCACTCTGTCGGATGAGGAACTTCGTCAAGTAGAGGAAAATCTGGATCGGTATCTAGAGTTAGTGCTTCAGATTTTCGAGCGATTAGAGCTCAACGAGCAAGACAACGAGGGGAAATAGAGTTCGATTCCCCTTGGGGCTCAACCTATTCTTGCCGGATGTGGCAAAATTTAGAGACATGAAAAAACCCAGCAAATGCTAGGTTTTTTCAAAAAGTTCGATCCGTCCCGAAAATATGACCCTACCGGGAATCGAACCCGGATTACAGCCTTGAAAAGGCCGTGTCCTAACCGTTAGACGATAGGGCCGAAAGGAAACGTGAAGCTAAAAGTGAAAAACGAAAAAGAGGGAAACAGCGAAATCATAGCATTTTTTGCGGAAATGGCAAAAAATGCTATAGTTTCTCTGCCTGGAAGGGTGTTCCGAATTGGTAAGGAGCCGCTCTCGAAAAGCGGTGCCCGCAAGGGCGTGGAGGTTCAAGTCCTCTCCCTTCCGCCAAGTCTGCGAAGACCGAAAAATCAGTATACGGATGAGGGATTCGTACTGGTCGAGTAGCGACTGTTGTTCCCATAGGTTATAAAAAACCACCCTCTTGTTTAAAAGGAGTGGCAACTGAGCGTATTTCCAACTTTGGTAAACCAAAACATTCATATGAATTGGTGGTAGTTTAAACTTCCGGATCAAAAAATTCACCCTGTACTATCCCCGCACCCATAATCGTCGTGGGCTCTTGATCACACTTAGGGCAATATAATTCGCCCACCTCGATTGTCTGTCCCCGACCACTGCATGGACCCGGGCCCTCCCACAACGATCTGAGTTGAACCTTAATTTGTATGGGGTTCCCCCCACATGGCACATGAATAAGGGCATCTCCAGGTTTCCCGTTTCTCCAATCAGTCTGCCCTCTAAATCTGTCCCAACTTTCTCGAGTTATGTTCATACTTAATTTTCTCCATTTCTGGATTAGAAATTAACATATTATTTATAATTTACAACTCGGCATTTGTTAATGAATAAAACCATAACCATGTTTTTTCGGAAAATCCTGCTACGCAACTCGACAATCAACCCCCACTGTTACATACTATAGGGAGGTTCTACGCACTATTAGCATTAAATATTTTTATGGAATTATCCATTGAAAAAGCAGTTCGGTTTGGTTGGGAAAAAACAAAAAAGCATTTTGGTTTTCTTGTTTTGTTTCTTCTGGGGACACTCGTTGTATCCGTCGGTTTACAATTTATTTTAGATGACAATGCTTTCGCCCCGCTCATTTCTTTTCCTATAAATCTTATCATTGGCATGGGAACAATTTCCATTGCCCTCAAACTTTATGACACTGACAGTGCGACCGCCCATGATTTTTTTGCACCACTTCCGCTTTTTCTAAATTTCCTACTCGCTTCGATTCTCTACACCATTATTGTTGGCGTTGGTTTTATTTTACTTATCATCCCTGGCATTATTTTCTCCATCATGTTCAGCTTCTTTTCTTATCTCATTATAGACAAGAAGCTCGGACCAATTGAAGCTCTGAAGAAAAGCGCCGCCATCACCAAAGGCTTTCGGATGCAATTATTCCTTCTCGGACTAACTCTTGGTTTAATTAACCTTGTGGGAGTCCTGCTACTCGGAATCGGATTATTGTGGACAATTCCCCTCACATGGCTTGTACATGTCTATGCCTATCGGCAACTCATGGGAGCACAAGCCGCCCCGACAACCCTCATAGCTGAAAAAATACCTCCAGTTTCTGGAACGACATCTGCGTAGAAACTCACACGAAACTTCTGTCCCCAAGGAACTTCGTTTGATTTTCCCCTTTTTCACCGCTATAGTTCCTACATGATAATTCTTGGAATTGAAACGTCCTGCGACGAAACATCGCTTGCCCTTATCGAAGTGGACGAAGACCGCAAGGAACCCACGTTTCGCGTGCTTTCTCATGTCGTATTAAGCCAAACTATCCATAACCAATATGGCGGCGTGTTCCCGATGATGGCGAAGAGAGAACACGCACGAACCCTGATCCCATTATTTAAGAAAATAGTAGAGGAATCAGGGTTCGTAAGCACCAAATCCGAAATCACAAATCCGAAACAAATTCCAAATTCAAATATTCAAACAATCTTAAACAGAGAGCCGGAATTGCTTGCACAATTTCTGGAATATATTCCGACAATTGAAAAGCCGGCAATTGATGTCATCGCGGTAACAGAAGGACCGGGACTTGAGCCGGCCTTATGGGTTGGCATTAATTTTGCCGTAGCCCTCGGCGCTATCTGGAACATTCCAGTCATTCCGGTAAATCATATGGAAGGGCACATCTTCGCCGCGCTTCTCGAGCGCGCCGAAGATGTGCCTCGTCACTATACCCTAAACGCTATACGCTTCCCCTCCATCGCCCTTCTCATATCCGGCGGACATACAGAACTCGTTCTCATTAAAAATTTCCAAGAATACGAAATTGTCGGTGAAACCCAGGACGATGCCGTTGGCGAGGCCTTCGATAAAATCGCCCGCATTTTAGGTCTTCCTTACCCGGGCGGCCCGGAAATTTCGTCATTAGCAGAAAAAGCTAGACGCTACACCCTAACCGCTAAACGCTTCCCCTTGCCTCGACCTATGCTCAAAAGCCCCGACCTTAATTTTTCTTTTTCTGGCTTGAAAACTGCAGTGCTCTACACCGTCAAAAAACTTCCCTCTCTCACCGAAGAAGACAAAATAGGGCTCGCGCTGGAGACAGAAAATGCCATTACCGAAGTGCTCGTTGAAAAAACCAGAAAAGCGATCGAACAATACGGAACCCAATCGCTTATCGTGGCTGGCGGCGTTATTGCAAACAAACATATTCGAGAAGAATTTGGAAAGCTTGCAGAAAAATATTCAATTCCCCTCCTTATTCCGAGAAATGAACTCTCAACCGACAATGCTCTTATGATTGCCATCGCGGGATATTACCGTTTGGAAAATAAATCCGTCCCTAGAGATTCCTTAAAAGCTCGAGGCACCCTTCGGCTACAAGCTTGACAGTATAAAGATCTGGTAATACCATACCCACGTTGGTTTGCTTGGTCATTTGGAATAGCATGTGCATACGATCGTGAGTTCCCTTCCAAAGACTCACTGGTCATGTCTTCTGTGCATTGGAGACGCGCATAGCCATTCCCGTGTTGCCGTCCAAACCGGCACTTGTATACAAAAAGAGATCCCAGCCTGCGGGATCTGACCAAGTCCCAACAATACTCCCTCGTCCCTGCGTAAGCCGGGCGAGGGAATTTTTTGTTTAGAACCCTTTCGAATAGGGCATGCGAATAGTTAAGAACCTTTAACGAATAAGGCATGCGAATAAATACAAAAAAAGGGCTAAGCAGAGGCGGGCATTAAAAAGCAGAAATCGCTTGACAGGATTTTTCTGTGTGGTAAGATACACACAGTTACGTTCTGGTCACGGCAAAAAGGCATAGCCTGATTCACAGTCGACAAAAGGGACCATAGAAATGAGGATTGAAAGGGGTAACCTAGAGGGTCCCGGTTACAAATATAAACGACCTAAGAACAGGTAAAAATGCGACCCAAAAAGGAAGCGAATTATAGGGACGGAAAACACCTCCCACCACGCGCCGAGTATGGATAACGCATAGATCCGAGACTACGTGTTTAACGCTGAAATCCTTAAGGTAACACGTAGCTTATGCCAAAAAAGAGTTGCCGACGCGAGGCCAAACGCAGGGGAAAACCCGCGACCGCCGCGCGACAAGTCGGTGAGACTCGAATCCGCGGCGCCGTTTATCAAGCGCCGAGAGACCCTAACGTGATGACCGCGCCCCGAGCTTCTGAAGCGAGGGGCGCTTTTTTCTTTTCCATACGTAAGTTTTTTGCTACTATATAAGTCTACTATGAAGCCGCAAGAGGCACGTATTCCTGAAAAATTCCTTAAACATTACAACCCGACAGAAACCGAACCACGCATATACAAGCTCTGGGAAGAGAGCGGTTTTTTTAATCCCGATAACCTCCCCCCTATACGCTATAGCCTAAACGCTAAACCCTTCTGCATCATCATGCCCCCAACCAACGCCAATGGCTCGCTCCACGCTGGACATGGCCTCGTCATGACTCTCGAAGACATCATGACCCGCTTCAAACGTCTCCAGGGCTACAAGACACTTTGGCTTCCCGGTCTCGATCATGCCGGTTTTGAAACCCAAGTAGTCTATGAAAAAAAATTGGAAAAAGAAGGACGATCACGATTTGAAATCGAACCGCAAAAGCTTTACCAGGAAATCCTGGAATTTACTTTAGAAAATTCAAAAAACATTAAGGCCCAAATTAAAAGCATGGGGGCCTCCTGTGACTGGTCGCGCGAGAAATTCACCCTCGACCCCGATAGTGTTAAAACAGTTTATCAAACCTTTAAAAAACTGTCTGACGACAATCTTCTCTACCGCGGCAAACGCATCATCTCATGGTGCCCGAAGCATCGCACTTCTTTTTCTGATCTCGAGATCAAAGATGAAGAGCGCGCTGATTCTTTGTACTATCTAAAATACGGGCCTTTTACGATCGCCACCTCCCGCCCCGAGACAAAATTCGGCGACAAATATGTCGTCATGCATCCTGCCGACAAACGCTACAGTGAATACAAAAACGGTCAAAAAATTGAACTTGAATGGATCAACGGCCCCATCACGGCGACGATTATTAAAGACGAAGCAATCGATATGGAATTTGGCACCGGCGTCATGACTATTACCCCCTGGCACGATCCGATAGACTTTGAAATTGCCGAGCGGCACAAGCTCGATAAAGAGCAAATTATCGACGAAACAGGGAAACTCTTGCCGATTGCCGGAGAATTCGCGGGACAACACATCAGCAAAGCCCGGCCGCTTATTATTGAAAAATTAAAAAGCAAAGGCCTAGTCGAAAAAATTGATGAGAAATACAAACACGTAGTGCGAACCTGCTATAAATGCGGCACTGTTATCGAACCGCAAATCAAAGCGCAGTGGTTTATTCGCATGAAGCCGCTGGCCGAGAAAGCGCTCGAAAAAATTAAGAACAAAGAAATCAGCTATATACCCGATCATTACGAAAAAATCACTACGCATTGGCTCGAAAATATAATGGACTGGAATATTTCGCGGCAAATCGTTTGGGGTATTCCCATACCGGCGAAAATTTGCGAGAAGTGCGGCGATGGTTTTGTGGATCTCGATGATTTAATACATACCTGCCCTTCCTGCGGCGGATCGGTTCATAAAGATCCCGATACTTTTGATACATGGTTTTCTTCCGGCCAATGGCCCTATGCGGCACTGGGTTTCCCCAATAGTAGTGATTTTAAAACTTTCTATCCGACCGATGTTATGGAAACAGCTGGCGAGATTATTTTCTTTTGGGTGGCACGCATGATTATGCTTGGTCTCTATGTCACAGGTAAAATCCCCTTTAAAGTAGTCTACCTGCACGGTTTAGTCCTCGATGCCAAAGGCCAAAAAATGTCAAAGAGCAAAGGAAATGTCATTAATCCACTTGATCTAACAGCAAAGTATGGCACCGACGCCTTTCGTATAGGTCTTGTGGTTGGCAATACACCGGGTACGTCATTGGCGCTATCTGAAGATAAAATCAGGGCTTACAAAAATTTTGCGAACAAAATCTGGAATATTACACGGTTTGTGCTCACAAGTACCACAGGAACTGACATAGACCCAGATTTTAAAGCTTATTCAGAAGAAGATGAGAAATTGCGTACCGCTCGGCATGCATTGCTCGTTGAGGTCACCAAAGATATGGAAGAATTCCGATTCTATCTCGCGGCAGAAAAACTCTATCACTATATTTGGCACGAATTTGCTGATAAAATCCTTGAAGACAGTAAGAAAATTTTTGAAACGGGAACGGCGGAAGCAATTGCTTCGCGTAAGCAATTTCTACTGCATACACTCGAAAAAATTCTGATCACCCTTCATCCGTTTATGCCGTTTGTGACAGAGGAGATCTGGCAAGTTATGTATGAGGGGAAAAGAATACTTATGGTGGAGAAATGGCCGATTTAATGGAGAAATTTTTAATTTCCAATTTTTAATTTTTAAATAATTTCTAAATCCTAAATTTTAAACATTAAAAATTGAATGCAGCAATCTATGTTGAATGATTATATTGTCGCCATAGTTTCGGGTCTACTACCAGCCCTCATTTGGCTATGGTTTTGGCGGCGCGAAGATCGGAAACGGCCGGAACCGCGCTCTCTTATTCTTCTTGCTTTCCTCGCCGGCGTCGTGGCTGTCCCACTTGCTATTCCAATTCAAAAATGGATTTCGTCAGAACTTCTAGATAGTCAAACTATCGAAAGTGTGTTCCCTACGGCCTTTGGGACCGCTCTTATCGCTGTCTTTCTATGGGCGGCTGTAGAAGAACTCTTAAAGCTTATTATGGCCGGCATTTCCGTATTGTGGCGGGATGAAGTTGATGAACCGATTGACCCCATGATTTATCTTATCACTACTGCCATTGGTTTTTCGGCCGCTGAAAATATCCTTTTCCTTTTTACTCCCATCGCGGACGGCAACACCTTTGCAACCATTATTACGGGAGATCTCCGTTTTATTGGGGCGTCGCTTGTCCACATTGCAGCATCGGCTCTTATTGGCTTTTTCATGGCACTTTCATATTATCGTCCTACCATAACAAAAAAGTTTTATTTACTTGTTGGACTTATCCTCTCTATCACATTGCATACTCTCTTTAATTTTTTTATAATACTCTCAAAGGGTCCGAGTATTTTTATCGGTTTTGGCATAGTCTGGATGACAATCATAATCCTCTTGGCTATCTTTGAAAAAGCCAAACGACTGCATCCTTAAAATAGACTTCCACCTTTATCAATTAACTTAAGTATAACGCATGGCCAAAGACAAACGATCATTTTTTGAACGCTTAACGGGTACCGTAAATATGGAAGAATACGAGAACGAAGAAGCAGAAACTCCTCGTTCGGTTAAGACACACCGGAAAGAGGCTGCGCCTCCCGAACCAGCCGAGGCCTGGTCTGAAGACGATGACGTGGGCCAACTTGCCGTTGACGTTTTTCAAACTGCTGACGACATTATTATAAAAACAATGGTTGCAGGAGTTCATCCAGATGATTTAGATATTTCCATCACCCGCGACATGGTTACCATTAAGGGCACCCGCGAAATGTCCCATGAAGTGTCTGAAGATAATTTCTTTTTCAAGGAGCTTTATTGGGGAACCTTTTCAAGAACAATTCTTTTGCCCCAGGAAGTAGAAGTGGAAGAAGCGGAAGCCAACGAAAAAAATGGATTGCTTACCATCAAACTGCCAAAGGTTGATAAAGGACGACAGACGAAGTTGAAGGTGAAGTCGAGTTGAAAGAAAGCTTCTTAGCCGGGTAGCTTCATTAGCTTCTTAGCTTTAAGAACGAAAATGACCTCCTCCCCGCACTCCCTCGAAGACTCGGTCGTACGGGGTTTCCTTTTGGTCTCGCTTCGCGTTTAGCCCGACGCATTCATCCCCGCACTCCTGGGGAAGAAGAGAGGGTCGTGCGGGGTTTCCTGCGGTATTAAAAAAAGCCGTACGGTACGTACGGGCTGAAAAACGAATGGAAACTTTTTGCTAGCAACAAGACGGCAATATGTCACAGACTTGCTCAAATGTCGGACCACCCACATCTGCACTAAGACAAAACTTCTTCAAGAGCGTCAGAGTAAAGTAAGACTCTTCATGCTGAGACACGTCAGTGCGTACCAATATATTTGCCATGAAATGCCCGTACGCCCTTACGTCAAGGGTTTCGTAGCGAACATCTCCTGGCTGATAAAAGGAGGCGGCACCAAAATCGAGTAAGATAGAATGACCCGGGGGATAATTGTCCTCACAAGGCACATCTACCCGCGCGAGCTTACTCTTAACATTATGAGCATAGAGATCTCCGTTGGCGAGATTCCTCTTGTGTAAATGAGAATGGGCTTCGGCAACGCCACAGAGAATCTTGTGCGCTACCACGAATGGAAAACGAGTTTCTTTGGGAAACACATCGCCCGTAATGGTGTCAAAGTTTGGAGGCAATGCCAAATCTTGATAGCTTGCGGGTACGAGATCTGTCACTAAACCTTTTTTGTTTTGAGGTGCTCCGACTAATTTCCCCAACAGAAATACGATGTTTGGATGCCGGCCTGCAGTAAGGGTCGCCCGCATGTCAGATTCAGGATAGCCATCACTCGTGACAATCTCATTTTCGAAGATTTTTACAGCAACATTTCTTTTGTCATCAAGCGTCCCTCGAAAGACGGTACTTGAAGGACTGCCTCCTATGGGACGGCTACTGTCAATGTCGATAGTGCTCCAATGAATTTCGGGAACAGTTTCTTCCTCTTTTCCCCAACCACGATTGAATGGATTCCCCGCATCCCCATACCACTTCAAGCGAGGAAGGGAGAAAAGCCAGCTTGGCGGCTCGTTAAAATTATTTGCTCCGATCCGGATAAGCTCGAGATTGAAGCATCGTCTCATTTCAGAAGGAAGTGTTCGGAGATGATTTCCGACAAGCGCCACTTTCTGAAGCGGTAAGGTGCCTAAGAAAGAGGGCAACGTTTCAAGTTGATTCCCCGTTAAGATAAGCCAGCGGACACTCGACGGCAGTGAATGCTCGCTGAAGTGAGTAATCTTGCATGACTTAAATGCAACCACAGTAAGCTTCGGACAGAGCGACAGTACCCGAGGAACTTCCGTGAAATGATGGTTCGATAAAAGAACAACTCTTACTTTCCGCAAAAGAGGAAATGTGGAAGGCAGAGAGGAAATAGTACCGTTGGAGGCGTCTAGGATTTCGATGTCATCCGAGAATTTGAAAAGCTCAGGCGGAATGTGATCCGCATTTCGAAGTGTAATCTTTTTTGCGAAAGAATCGTAGTCAACAAAAAAAGGAATCCTCTCCATCTGTGCACGCAAAGAGTCTCTCTTTTCTGTATAAGAAATGTCCGTAAGGGCAGTACTATCATTCATAAGTTGTAGAAGGGCAATTGGTTTGTGTTCTGAATAGAGATTACAATTGAATGCCTGAAGCGTCAAGCGTTTGATTTTGCATATAAAAAAGGCGAAGCCGGTGAGACTTGCCTTGTGAAAGTAACGACTGTTGTCGTTAGCGAAGAATAGTGACATGCCCGAGTTTGCGGCCAGGGCGGGGTTTCTTACCATAGAGGTGAATCTTGACCCGCGGGTCTCGCTGGACTTTTTTAAGGAGATCGTAGTCCCCAATGAAATTGAGCATTCGCCCCCTGGCTTTTGGACGAGTCGAGCCAAGCGGCCATCCGCAAATTGCCCGGATATGCTGTTCGAACTGATCTGTTTCAGCACAGTCGATGGTGATATGCCCCGAATTGTGCGGCCGAGGAGCAATTTCGTTAAAAATGATTCTGCCGTCACGGGCATAAAACATCTCAACAGCCAAAAGTCCGACCACATCGAGTTTTTCGACAATTTTCTTAGCCACACAAAACGCACGGTCTACCATATCCGAGCTGAATCGGTCTGATGGCCAAAAAGTTTCTCTCAAAATTCCGTTCTCGTGGACATTCACGAACGGTGAATAAAAATCCAGTTCCCCTTTTCTATTCCGCGCACAGATGACGGAGAACTCAAACTCATAATCCACAATCGATTCCGCTACGCACGGCAGAGAACCCATTCCCTCCCATTGTTCCTTCAATTCTTTTTCTGAATGAATACGAACTTGGCCATGGCCATCGTAACCGCCGCTCACCGTTTTCAAGATAATCGGGAAAGATTTCACGGCTTTAGCATCTTCAGCCTTCAGGATAAAGCGGAAGTCAGCGGTTTCTATTCCAAGTTCATGCGCAAGCAATTTTTCACGCCGCCGATCTTGCGATACTGCAAGAGCTTGTTGATTTGGAAAAATCAAAATGCCAACTCCCTCTATTACCTTATGCACCTGGGCAGGTATATTTTCGAATTCAAACGTAACAACATGGCATGTCTCTGCGAAAAGCTTGAGAGCACTCTCACTGTCATAACTCCCAACAGTTTTATTCGTCGCAACGTCCAAAGCACACTCGTTTTGCTTGTCCGTATAGACATGGGTCTTATACCCCAAACGCGCCGCGGCAATGCAAAGCATTTTACCCAATTGACCGCCGCCTAAAATTCCAATAGTTGAGCCAGGGGCAATAAAATCTTCATCATTTTTCATGGTGCTTTCTTTCTCATTCGTTGTTGTATGTTTCTGTTATTCTGGTCACAATCTTACCTAAAACCGAGAAAGTCGCAATGACTCAAAATTTGATCGCATGTTCGAAAGAAACAGTCTGTGCACTAGTGACCTCGCCTTTGAAACTCCAGAGAGGTATGATGATATAAATAATTAGCATATGTCACCTGTCTCACCAGAACTCATTATCACCGATATTGGTTTTATAGCGGCCGCCCTCGGAAGCCTCGGAGCGGGCATTTTCGTATTATATAAATCAGCAAAAAAACCTTTAAACAGAGTGTTCTTTCTTTACGCTATCACAGCTGCAATTTTTTTTCTGTCTCATGTCATTGGCATTAATATACCGGATCCGGAGCTGTCACGCAGGGTGTTTCTTTTTAATATGTCGACCATTCTTGGGTCGGTCCTCACTGCTCACTGGGTATTGGCCCTCGTTGGCAGGGATAAATCGCAGAAAAAAATCCTGATCGCTTTTTATGCTCTAGCCTTTATTATCATCTGCTTTTTTCTGACTTTTCCCGATGGCTTTCTCAAACCATCACGCCCAATTTTGTATTTCCCCAATTATTATGTCCAGGGTGAATATTATTATCTAGGAGATCTTTTCTTTTATCTTGTCGTTATCTATTTCTTTTCTCATGCCATATCGGCATATATAAAAGCCGATATCGTCCTTCGAAAACGTATTCGCTATGTCTTTACCGGCATTCTATGCGGCTATGCCTTAGGTCTACTGCCCGCCCTGCCTCTCTATGGTTACGATTTTGATCCGATCTTATCTTCTCTCACCGGACTTTATATAATACCGCTTATCTATGGTCTTGTTAAAGAGGAACTGATGGATGTGCATGTTATTGCCAAACAAGCCTTTGGCTATACGGTGCTTATCGGTGGTATCGGCATCACTATCGCAGGCCTCAATTATCTCAACGTCTATCTCGTCTTGAATACTCCCGATTTTCCTTCATGGATCGTACCATTTCTTTCCGGCATTATTGCTGTCGGTATTGCAAGTCTAGTCTGGAAAAAACTAAAACAAAATGAGGAGCTTAAATATGAATTTATTACGGTCATCACTCATAAATTTAGGACACCTCTCACCTATCTTAAGTGGTCTATTGAAAGTTTGCGCAAAGCTCCAAGCGCTGAAGAGCGCGAGGATGCTTTAAAAAATATGGAGCATGCTGAACAGAGATTGTATGAATTGACCGATGTACTTATTGACTCCGCCCAATCCGAGAACAGAGAGCATTCATATAAGTTGACGCCGGTAAATATTTCTCGACTTATGGGAAAAATCATCAACGAAACACTCTCCGATGCCCAATCCAAAAAAGTGGATATCCGCTTCAACACTGATTGGAGCGCAAAAGTCCTAGCCGATGAGAATAAAATAGCGTACGCTCTGCAAGCAGTGCTGGGAAACGCTATAGCCTACACCCCAGAGCATGGGACCGTGCTCGTCTCGATAGTCTCTTTTGCACGTAAAATCAGAATCACTGTGAGAGACAGCGGCATTGGCATCGCCAAAGAAAACATCATTCACATTTTTGATAAGTTCTATCGAACGCACCAAGCAAGACTTGAGGATACCGAAGGACTCGGCATCGGACTTTTTATTACTAAAAACATTATTGAACGGCAAAGCGGCAGAATCTGGGCCGAATCTGAAGGAGTGGGCAAAGGAACAACGTTTACAATTGAATTAGTTCGTGCCCGATAGGAAAATTCAATAAGCAAAGAAAAAGCTCGATGTGGAGGTTCTTTGTTATGATCTATGATGAAAAGTGGTGCAGGACTTAGGTGCCCTTCATTTCTCTTTCATATACTTTGGGTACTCTTGAGAGAAGGTCGATCCGAGAATCTACAATCAATATAAAAAAGAAATATATGGGCATACTTCTATGGATCATCTTCGGTGCTTTAGTGGGCTGGATCGCGTCCATGGTTATGGGCACAAATCGTGAACAAGGACCCCTTCTTGATATTATTATCGGTATTATCGGCGCAGTGGTGGGAGGTTGGGTCATGAGTCTTTTAGGACAAAGCGGGGTAACCGGGTTTAACCTCTACAGCTTCTTAGTGGCGCTCTTGGGGGCCGTCTTGCTTATCGCAATTGTCCGAGCTATTCGTGGCAGTACCGAACGCACTATTCATTCATAACCTACTTAAGCTTTGAAGAAAAACATCCCGGTCGGCCTTGGGCCGACCGGGATGTTTTGTTTTAAGGTTGGTTCGAAAGTAGTTTTATATTATATAATATCTTTCACATGTTTGGGACATTACTCACCATACTCGGCCTCTGTTTGTTTGAAACTATAAGCAGTGTAGACAATGCGGTTATTAATGCTGAAGTACTCGGAAAAATGTCAGAACGGGCTCGAAGATGGTTTCTGTTGTGGGGAATGCTCTTTGCGGTACTTTTGCTCCGTGGACTTCTACCATGGGGTATTGTTATCCTGACCACAGGATTAACACCAATTGAGGCATTTAAAGCCACCTGGAGTTCAGAACCGCAAGTGATCGAGGCAATCGAGCAGTCGAAACACTTGTTGCTTATTGGGGCAGGAACTTTTCTTATACTACTTTTTCTCCATTGGCTTTTCCGAGAAGAGAAAAAGTTCGGGCTGATTGGCGAGAAATTTATATATACCCATGGTCTTTGGTTTTATGCATGCTCCTCACTATTTCTTACAGTGATAGTGTGGCAATCGGTGAGCGAGCGGCCACTGATGGCATTTGCCGCGACTATTGGCTCAACTATTTTCTTTATAACCCACGGCTTTAAAGAAAATGCCGAAGAAATGGAAAGACGCATGATACGAGGCGAAAGTCGCTCTTCCGATTGGGCAAAAATATTTTATCTTGAAGCTATTGATGCGGCATTCTCAATTGACGGAGTAGTGGGTGCATTCGCCTTTACTCTTTCCGTACCGCTTATCCTTATCGGCAATGGTATTGGCGCAATTGGGGTTCGATACTTGACTGTACAAAATATTGAGCAAGTGAAAAAACTGCCTTTTCTGAAAAACGGCGCCATGTATTCAATTCTTTTTCTCGGCATTGTTATGACCATGGAAAGTTTCGGCATTCACGTCCCCGCATGGCTTTCTCCCATCATGACATTCTTTATCATTGGCTGGTTCCTCTGTAAATCAGTACGACACCAAAAAATCCTAAACTTCGAAACCCTCCATTAGAAAGAGAAGTCCTTTTCTGCTACAGTTAGAGACACCTCGCCATTATGTCTACCCAGTGGAAATTCTTTCTAGACTCCGAGTCAGCATGGGAAGCAATGCTTGCTGATATTGAATCTGCTCGAGAGAGTGTTCTCTTGGAGCAATTTATCCTTGAAACTGACCTCATCGGCAGTCGTTTTCTCACACTCCTTCAAAAGAAAGCACGAGAAGGGATCAAGGTCCACGTCCTCCTTGATTCTGCCGGTAGTCTCAACTTTTTCACCTCCTCTCTGTGGAAAAACTATTCTGAACCTAATCTTTCTATTACCTTCTTTAATTCCCTAATCCCGTGGACTATCGGCAGCCACACTCCGTGGTATTTTCGTGATCATCGAAAACTTTTGGTAGTTGATTCAAGAGTAGCTTTTACCGGTGGCATCTGTCTTGGCGATGAAATGAAAACCTGGCGAGATACGCATGTGCGAATTGAAGGTCCCGTTGTCGAAAAAATGGCATGGATGTTCCACCGAATGTATAATCGCGCTCTCAAAAAAAATCCTAAAAGCGAGAAATTTGGCCCAAAAAGCGCCGGCGGCTTCAATTATATAACCTCAAGCCCACTGCCGCGGCGGCGCTTTCTTTACTATCGCCTCACGGACGTTCTACGCAACGCAATGAAGCGCATCTCTATCAGTACTCCCTACTTTATCCCTGATCGGCGGATCCTTCGAATTCTTCAGCTGGCAACCCGGCGGGGAGTCGAGGTTTCAATACTTATTCCTGAAATCTCCGACAACCCCATCGTTGATTTTTCTTCACGCAGCTTCTTCAGCAAACTACTCAAAACGGGAGTACGTCTCTATCTCTACCGCGAACGGATGATGCACGCAAAAACAATTGTCGTAGATGACGACTGGTCGAGTGTTGGCAGTCTCAACTTTGACAACATAAGCCTAAAATACAACTTCGAGGGAAATATTGTGAGTACCAACCGACAGTTCACAAGTGATCTTGCTAGTCACTTTGCCGAAGACCTCAAAAATGCGAAAGAGGTCCTGCCCGCTGAATGGAAAAGACGATCTTTTGCTTTGAAAGTTATTGAATGGTTTTGTGGAATGTTGAGTCCCTTACTGTAGATACAAATTACAAATCCAAATAATATTTAAATCTCAAATTCAGATATTTAAAATTCTGGATTTAAGATTTATTTGGGATTTGTAATTTTAGATTTGATGCTTACCCATCCGGCGCCTTGCGCCGGATGGGTACTTATGCTATAACTAACAACTAACCTCCTAGTACGCCCTCGAAGTGTTCACACCTAAAATAAAAGTTAACCATCAAATCAAGGCTCCGGAGCTCCGCGTTATCGCGGAAGATGGCTCCAATTTAGGAGTTTTGTCTTTCGCGGAAGCTTTAAAACGGGCACTCGAGGCAAATTTGGATCTCATTGAAATTTCCCCTACGGCGACACCACCTGTCGCTAAAATAATGGATTTCGGCAAGTTCCAGTACGCCGAGAATAAAAAACAAAAGGCGGCAAAATCAAAGGTCCATTCAGTAGAAATAAAATCGATTCAGATGACCATCGGTACCGGTGAGCACGATCTTGATATGAAAGCTAAAAAAGCATCGGAATGGCTTAAAGAAGGCAACCGAATCAAAATAGACTTATTTTTAAGAGGCCGCGCCAAATATATGGACCAAGCATTCTTACGGGGCAGAATTGAGCGTATATTGCATCTTATTACCGAAAATTATAAGATTGCCGATTCAATCAAAAAAAGCCCGAAAGGATTGTCCGTGGTGATTGAAAAAAGTTGAAAGTTGTAAGTTGAAAGATTTAAGTAAGAAAAATACACTGTAGAATTCTCTTGCTTACATCTATCAACTTGAATCTTAAATCTATTCCAATGAAAACAAACAAATCATTTGCAAAAAGACTGAAAGTGACAAAAAACGGCAAAATTATTTCCCGCAAGCCCGGCCAAAATCATTTCAATGCCAAAGAGAGACGCCGTGCCCAAATGAACAAACGTCGCAGTGCCCCGTTTCACATATCGAATCGAGATAAGAGGAGATTTTTATCAGGAATATAACCGAAGGGTGTAGGGTGTAGCGTATAGCGTTTAGTGAAGAAAAAAACTAAACCCTATACCCTAACCCCTAAACGCTTCTTCAACGATGGCTCGAGTCAAAAAAGCAGTTAATGCCCTAAAAACCCGTCGAAATGTATTACGCCAAGTAAAAGGCTATCGTTTTGGCCGTTCCACCAAAGAGCGCATGGCTTACGAAGCTCTCATGCATGCTGGCATGCACGCTTTTGCACATCGCCGCGATAAGAAAAATGATTTCCGAATGCTCTGGAATGCAAAAATAAACGCTTTTGTAAGAAATCACGATTTAAGCTACAGCCGATTCATTAACGCCCTCAAAAAGAAAAACATTCTCCTCGATCGAAAAATCCTCGCAACACTGGCCGAACACAATCCTGAAACATTAAAGCGCATCGTCGCAAAAACAGTTTAAAGAAAAAACACCCATAAACCTTGTGGGTGTTTTTGTTTCAAAAAAATCATTCGGCAAGAACGGGATACGGACCGAATTGAATATACTTGGTCATGCATAATTCTGCCTCAGCAAGCGCTCTAGTATGCTTTTCCCCTTCCCGACATTCTGTTTCGATTGCAAAATCGTATGCTCCGCTCGACGAGTAGAGTGAGTGAATGAGACGTAGAGAGATTCCTGCTCTGGCAAGCGGAGTCAAAACTTCCACAAGAGTTCCCGGAGAATGAGGAATCTTAAAAACTACAAACGCACGGCCGGGACCTCTTTTAGGTTCATTACTAATGCGAGGCGCAAGCAGAAAAAAAGTGGTAACAGCCAGAGAGTCTTCAAAAGCTTCTGAGAGAACCTCGAGACCATAGCGGTCTGCCGCTTGAATGGGTGCAAGTGCTGCTGCATATTGGTATTTGTCTTCAAAGGCAACATCTTCTGCCGCTTGGCCGTTACTCGTCGATTCAACAACTTTCACTCCAAGCCTGTCGAGATTATTTTTACAGGCACCGATAGCTTTGGGGTGAGCGACAACCTCATCTATCTCTTCAATCTGCATTCCCCGCCTCACCATCAGTGCGAAATTTATCCTCATCGGTAATGCTGCGATTACATCGACTGGACAACTACTGGAGTTACCGAAACTTCTCAAAAGGTCAATGAATGAATTAACCGGAGGATCCACACGGCCTTCTGCCTGAGTCTCCATCGCAATGACTCCATAGCCTTTATTCTTTACCAAGGTGGGTAAAATCTCATTGTTAGTCTTTGCTAAAGAAATTGTAACTCCCGGAACTGTTGTAGCGGGGACACCGCACCGTCTCGCCAGCTCATTGTAGGCAATAGCGCTAAAAGTAACACCTGCCGGACCAAGAAACGTAATATTCATATTTCGTTCAGTTTTTTGTTTTCAATGACCAAGAACGTGCATAACACGTTTAACCTAAGACTATAAAAAAATGACTCTTTGTCAACAAAAACCCGGCGAGGGCGGATCTTTAGATTATTCCTGAACCAAAGTGACTTCACTGCTCGTACCGATTTCATTCACAAGCTGTAAGGTGACCGGTTCTGATGAAGAAAGTTTAGGAAGAGTGAAAACGATGGTGGTGGAATTTAAGCTGGCTTTTATATTACCGCCGAATAGTTTTTCTTTTTTACCGTTTAATAACAAATAAGTCGACGTACTAAAATTTCTGCCGGTCAGTGTCACAAGAGTTCCAAGCGCCCCCCTTACTGAAGAAATAGAATCGATGGAAAGAAGGAGGCTATCGTGTTCCGCTTGTTGTTTTTGTACACGTCTTGCCGCCTCATCTGCCTTTTGATTTTCGTCAAGAACTCGAGTGACAGCAGATGCCGCCTGATCTACTCCCCCGCCATAACCCCAATTGTAAACAACTCCGCCAAGCATAGCGAGAACAATCAAAGCAAAACCTATTATGGTTGTCTTTTCACTCATGGACAGTAGTATACCATTCTCCTAAGAGAGTGTATCCACACTCACAATTCGAGGGGGTATTGGACTCCAGTCTCAGGATAAAAAGCCGGTAATCCTCGATAATCCCGAAGACGCTGCACCAGAAAAAGTGATGATTTCGGCTCTCCCATCACCACAAATATTTTTTTTGCCGTTTCGCCCGTGAGAGCAGCGAATTCAATTAGATGATCGGAGTCTTTGTGCGATGAATAGCCGTGTATTTGGGCAATGGTTGCCCGTACGGGGATTCGCTCACCTTCAAGCTCCACTTCTTTGGCACCATCTTGAAGCGCCCGGCCATGGGTATTTGGCGACTGATATCCTACGAGGAGCAAAGTATTCTTCGGATCAGGAAGATATATTTTTTCATGATGGACAACCCTTCCCCCTTCAGACATGCCACCACCAGCCATAATAATTTTTGGATTCGCAGCAGAGTGAATAGCCGCAGATTCTTGCGAATGCATGGTAAATTTCAGTTTTGGAAAATCAAAAATATTATCGGCACGAAGTTCTTGTTTAACTGTGTCATTAAAATCTTCTTTCCATCGCTTGTATACTTCCGTAATTTTTATGGCAAGCGGCGAGTCCAAAAACACAGGCATGACGGGCACCTCATTTTCTTCCACAAGAGCATTAATTTCATGAAGCAGAACTTGGGCTCGCTCAAGTGAAAAGGTTGGAATAACAAGTGTCCCACGCTCCGCGGCTGTTTTTTTAATACTATTTTTTAACGTAGTGCGCCGCTCTTCCCGAGCCTCGTGATTGCGATCGCCATACACGCTTTCCATAACCATATAATCAGCATCGGTTACCGCTTCCGTATCTTTTAACAAAGGTGACGGACTATTGCCAAGGTCTCCAGTAAAAACCACCTTAAGTGGCTGTCCAAAATCTCGCTTGAAAGAAAGTTCCAGAATAGCCGATCCTAAAATATGCCCTGCATCTTTGGGATAGACAGAGACACTGCCGAGAAGATCTTGCGTCTCATGATAGCTTACACTTTTCCAAAGTTCAAAAGTTTTCAAAACGTCTGCATGTGTATAAAGCGGCAAAGTTCCCTTCTCTCGTGCTTCCCGATCAAAAATGAGAGTCATATCGTCAAGCATTAAAGATGCAAGCTCTCGTGTTTCAGGCGTTGAATAAATAATTCCTTTAAAACCATCGTGAACAAGTTTAGGAATGCGGCCAATATGATCGGCATGAGCATGGGTGATGAGCAAAAAATCGATCGAGGCAGGATCATACACGAAAGGCTCGCGATTTTTTTCATGAGCCCCCTCCCCTCCTTGCACCAAACCGCAATCGACAAGAATGCGCACCGTGCGCTCGGTAGAGGCATGAGTCAGAAGAAAATTCGATCCAGTAGCCATACCAACACCGCCGCAGAATTCTAGTGTTAATGTAGATTTTTTATTCATAGGGAAAAGCGCTGAAGTTTCTCATAAAAAATACATACGCCACAATCGAGCCGAACACATCTGTAAACATATCTTTGATTGTATCTAATCGGTAATTGCCAAAGCTGTAGGTTAAGCCAGAATAATTTTCAAACACTTCCCACAGTACACCGACAAGAAGTGCCGAAAAAAGAACAGTGTAGAAAATAGCATTGCGGCTCAATCGTGGTCTAAAATGGCCAGAAAAATAGCAAACGTAGACTGCCGAGAGGCCAAGGCCCAAGCCACCGAGGAAATGGAGCATGATGTCATACCACCAGATATAAAAAAACAGCTCATGAGCTATAGCCATGATGTAGAAAATGATAAGCAGAGCAAAAACAGCGATGATTAGGAGACCAGTGAGGCGTTTTAGGGACATGAAGTAAGTATAACATCAAATATGGGACCTGGTGAAAATCACAAATTCAAAATTACAAGCTCTAAATAAATCTCAATGTCAAAATAATTAAATCCAAAATAATTTTTGATTTAGTGCTTATACGTTTTGAATTTATTTGGAATTTTTAATTTTGAATTTTAATATTTACAAAAAATCCCCTCTGGGGATTTCTTTGTAGGATTATCTGAACGTATTGCCCTAAGTAAAACTTAAGGTGGGTGACCGCAATTGTTCTTTTCAGAACGCGTTAAGCGCTCATCATAGGACAAAGATGTAAGTCTCCCAAAAAATGTGTTATAGAGTTTAATACGCCAAATAACCCTGTTTTTATTATATGCCTCTCACAAAACATGGCAAGCACAACGGGGAAGCGTTTAGGGTTGAGGAACGAACACTTGCCTGCCCGCCGAAGCTGTTTCGGCGCAGGCGGGGAGTTCCGAAAGACCTCGAGTCCTGTTCTTCGGGACGAGAGGTGTACTGCTCCTGTAAGGAGGAGGGTGTAGCGTATAGGAAGAGAGATTTTTAAGAATTTTTTCTATACCCTAAACGCTATACCCTTCTTCCTTCCTATTCCAAGATTCCATCCAAATTCACATCATAGAGAATCTGCTCCTGCACCAAACGATACTCAATCAACTCTCCATCTTTAAACCAATGTTTGATCTCCATTTCGGCTTCGGGTACTGAACCAGACGCATGAATTAAATTTCTCACGGCTCTCTGATCTACATCTGACATTTGATACGAATCAAGCACAAAATCGCCGCGGATAGTGCCGATATCGGATGAGCGAGGTTCGGTTCCGCCAGTAATTTTCCGAACAATCTCGACCACATGAGCACCTTCCCAGACCATAGCCACCACCGGGCCGCTCGTTATATATTTTTTTAAAGCCTCGACAACCCGATTAGCAACAGCGATAGGGTCACGGGACGGCGGTTCAATCCCTTTCTTTTCATAACTTGCAATGGCTTTTTCACCAACATTCTTTTTCCAATTTGGATCAAGCAAATAATGTTTCTCAATATGCTCTTCTGTCGGCACTAGTAATTTAAGTCCGACAAGCTTAAAACCAACCTGCTCAAAGCGCTTAATAATCTCGCCGATAAGCGTCCGCTGGACCCCATCGGGCTTTATAACAACGAGTGTGCGTTCTTTTTTTGGATGATTCATAATTAAATATTTACTATATGCTATGCAGTATATAGTATAAAGAGAGAAATAAAAAATGACAAATTATATTTGGAAAAGTTCTTTTAGTTTTTGGTCAACAATTCTTAAGATCGGACTTTCCAAACTACCAATCTCTCCAAGTACTATTTTCTTTTGTAGAGTCGCAATTTTTTCAAGCTTTACAGTCGAACTCACTTTCAAGCCATTTAAAGAAGATTCTGTCACTGGAATATCAAATCTTCCAATTCTTCTTTGTTTGATGGAAGTTATAAAAGCAAAAATACCGTCTTCTTCTTTCCTGGAATTATAAAGAACGAGTGCGGGCCTTACTTTTTGACCAGAAAGATCACTGAACGGAAAGGGCACCAATACAATTTTTCCTTTAACCATATTTTTTCTTCAAATCTGAGAGAGAATACAACTCCGGCTCTCGCGCTAAAAAATCAAAGCTTTTTGAGTGAGCGTTGATATTTGTTATGTCGTTAAGTTCTTTATTGTAAACGTGGGGAAACTGAATTAAAAGGGCATCAATGGAATTTCGACGCCCAATAGCAAAAACTTCGCCCTTAAACTTAACACGATTAACAATTTCTCCAATATTTTTCCGTGCGTTCGTAGTAGTAATTATCTTCATATGTACACATTGTACATAAAGTAACTTTAAAGGCAAGGAAAAAATGAATTCGGTTCTGGTATTTTTTCCATTTCTCACTAATTACTATTTTCTAAGTACTAAGTACTTTTTCGGAACTGCTCGCCTTCTGGTATCTCGCCATTACTTCCCCTTCAACAACGGCCCGTTCGCGGCCGAACTTGAGGTAGGAAAGTTCTTTAAGCTGGTCAACTTGTTCAACGCGGCCTTTGGGCGGCGGCAAGGTTTCAATATTAAAAGGCTTAACTGGCCGGCCATCAACAAGAATTTTCAAATAGGCATTGCGATTATCAAGATTCATTATATCTTTAGCGCTAAAGACCGGTTTAAACTGCTTTTCTAAAAATTCAGCATCTTCGGCACCAACTCTAAATGATGCGATGGAACCGACATTGCCGAATACTGCGTCTTTAATTTTCTCATCGAGCTGTTTGATAAATTGATGGGCAATGTTAAGTGATAACTTGTATTTTCGTGCTTCTGAAAGAATGGTAGCAATGGAATTAGTCGTAATATTTTGGAATTCATCAATGTAGAGATAAAACGGTGGTAATTCGCCTCCGACTGAATCAACACGCGAGAGCGCGGCCATCAAAATTTTACCGACGAGAATGAGACCAATAAGGTGCGAGTTGATATCACCGAGCCTTCCTTTTGAAAGATTAACGAGCAAAATTTTCTTCTCATCCATAATCTCACGAAAATTAAACGATGAATGCTCCTGGGCAATAATCGGCCGCATGATTTCATTCGACAAAAAAGTGTCGAACTTCGAGGTGATGTAGGGCACAATGTTCGCAAGCGCAGACTCCCCTCCTGCTTTTTCAGCTACTTCTCTCCAGAACTGAACCACAATTGGGTTGCGACATTTTGACAATTTCAATTCACGGAATTTTTTGTCTGAAAGCACTCGTGAGACATCAATAAGAGTCGAGCCGGAATCGGGATCTTCAAGCACAAGCAGAACAGAATTTCTAAAGTATTGCTCAAACATCGGGCCGCCAGCCGTTTTCATATCAAATAATTTATCAAAAATAGAAAGCATTTCATTGACTACGAACGTTTTTTGCTCGGGAAAACGCCGATCAAATTCAAGCATATTGAGGCCCATGGGCCGCGGCGCGTAGCCTGGATCAAAATAAATGACATCTTCGTAACGCTCCGGCGGAATTATAGCTAAGACATCTTGAATGTCCGTACCATGAGGATCAATCATACAAACACCGTCCCCCGCTAAAATATCCTGGGCGATCATATTTTTAAGCAAAGTTGTCTTGCCAGTGCCGGTCTGGCCAATAGTATAGAAATGACGAAGACGATCTTCGTGCATCATGAAAATCTTGGTCTCGACATTGCGATCACGATTTATGCCAAGAAGGGTGCCTTTATTAGGCAAGCCAATCGGCGCTGGAGCCGTACCAGCTTTGGAAATTTTAAGCTGCGGAGCAGATTCGGTGCCGGCAGTGGTACTCGGCAAATGCATTAGAGTGGTAACTTCACGCAAAGAGAGAGGCAACGTATCAGCTTCAGAAAAAAGCCGGAAACTGAAACTTCTTAAAATTCCCGCAAGCGCCGAACGCTTTAAACGCTTAAAGACTATTCTATTGCCATTAGTATTCTCAAATTGATTAAAAGCTGATTCCAGATCGGAAAGAATTTCTGTGGCTCCAGCCTCATCTGACGATGAAGCAACAATGCGGATATTGGTTCGGACGATCGGTGATTTGATTTTAAGTTGAATGTTCTCTATAACGATATCATCCGGTTTATCATGCTCATTTTTTTCTTTTTCTTCTTTTTCTTTCTTTTGCTTGCTGGTATCCTTAAAAATATCCTTCACAAAGTGAAAAACCTCATCGCCAAAGGTTTCAGGTATATCAATAGCCTCTTTCACTTTTACCCCCTTCTTGATTTTTTCGAGAGCGCCCTTATACCGAGTTGTGTAGACTTCACCTGCCGGCCGGATAATTATCTGAATGGCCGCCCCTTCGCCGTCTTTATCAATTTTAGAAAAACTGTTTAGGATCACCGACAGTGGATCGTGGTCGAACTGCTCATAGGTTTTGATGGGAAAAATCGCATTTTTCTTTAATTCTGCAGTTGAAGCAAGTGTCACTCCATTCTCCTCAAAGATATTATAATCATCTTTCTTTTCGTTGATCTTGGCATTAGGGAAAATGGAAAGAATCTGTTTTTCAAATAAGTTGCGCTTTGAATCGGGTACAGCAGAATAGAAAATAAATTCATCACTGTGGTTTGATACGGCAAGTTCGATGGTAAAGTAATTTGGCCCCGAAGCGAGCTCGCCATAAACAGAAAGCATGCCAGCATAAAATTGCTCCATCGAAGAAATAATTTCCTTCAAGGCCCGCTCTTTCTCTTTTTCTTCTGGCAGTGGCAAAGCAATCTCATAAAGAGTCATGGAAAGAGCCTTAAACAGCGGATTTTTTGCCTTCAAGCCTTCAATGGTAAATCCGCCCTTTATGTATTGCACCAAAAAACGCTCGAAGTCGTCTTCAAGATGCGGATTATTCATATGCTCAAGAACTGATAAGACATTCTTAATACCCTTCTCGTTTAGAATGCCGAGCAATTCCGAAACTTTTGCATCATGGGCTTCGGGTGCCAAATCAAGAACAACCGCTTTCAATTCCTGCCCAGTCATGCGGTGGGGAGCCTCAAGTACTTGTTCTGGTGCTTTGGCCTTGTATTCTCCGAGCACATCTCGGCTATACTGTTCTCTTTGCTCGAGAGTCCCACCATGTTCGCGCTCTTTCGTGGCAACTTGCTCGCGCAAATATTCTAATTCTTCTTGAGGAGAATTAAATTTTCTTTCTTGATTATTTTTCGTTATTTCCATCCTAAAAAATAAAATTAACGTTGACCACTTCTTCTTTGAGTGCCTGCCTTACGCGTGCTGTATACTCGCTTTTCTACACCTCCAGGACGAGCTTGCTCAATACGAGGACCGCGATATGCGGGTCCTGATTGAATACCAGCCACTCCGCCAGCACGAATAGATATGCCGCCCGCAGGCTCATAGTAAGTGGTACCGTAAGGCAGACCGGTTCGAGAATCAATAATTGGAGGCCGGACAATGCGAACAGCTGGACCACGAGTATTTACCCCCTGTTTAGGAGCTGGATTATCTTGAATGCGAGGAGGGTCTGGAATCCGAGACTCTGGTGTAAAACCCGGGGCTTGTTCAATACTTACTTTCGGCTGATTGGTAATGCCTTTCATTTGCAATTCGTACTCGGCCCTCAATTGATTTTGGAGAATCCACTTATCCCCCATTTCTTTTTCCGCGGCATATAAACTTTCCATAGTACTTTGAGCACTCGTATGCAGTGAGCCGCCGATTTCATTTAAGTTTTCTACTTCACGTCTAAGATCTAGACTAAATTTTTGGCCTAAATCACCAAGAGTGTTGCGGATTTTTTCACTGATAGAAGCTACCATTTCTTTATCAGCAGATGTCATGTATCTTACCTGCCTCTTCTCAATTTTGTTTTTACTAATTGATTTTGTATATTCAGTATCAAAAACTCCTTGAGTACCATTGTAATGTTCGCGATTAAAAGCACCGTAAAACTTATTGACGAAAGCCTGCGCGTCTCGAGCTGTTTTCACGCGACTCATTTCTTTTTCCATTTCCCGCTCCAAATCAACTGCCCACCGACTTGATTCAGTTAATTGTTTCTGTTTTTCTTCAAAATTAAGCTGCCTTTTCTCAACTTTCTTTTCTTCTTTTTTCACTTCTGGCTCCGGTGGTTTCGGCGCTTCAGGTTTCAAAATTTCAGGCTTCGGTGTTTCTTTTACTTCTGGCTTTACTTCTGGAGTTATAACCTTTGGGGCTTCTTTCACAGTTTCTGCAACAGGCGGCTTAGCAAACTCCACCTTAACCACAGGGTTAGCAACGACAAACGGAACTGCGGTTTCATTGGTGGTTGGTGGAGGAGGCGGTACAGTATTCGAATCAACTGGCTTTTCTGGTTTTTTACCTGTAAACCACAGAGCAAGAGCGCCCGCTCCGAGAAATGCCAAACCTCTTCCTAACCATCTTTTCCAGCCTTTCTTTTTTTCTGGCGGCAGGACAGGAGGGATCGGAAGTACATCAACAACAGTTGGAGAAGTATCCTTCGTTCGAGGCACAGCCGACGCATCTTGAATTCCCAATTCTTCAGCTTCAATTATTTTCTTTTCTTCTGGGGTTGGCCCGAAGTTAGCTCCTGCGCCAATTTGATCTGGTGTTCCTAAAAATCGGTCAACAGTGTCGGCTGAAATGACAAACTGACGGGTAAGATCTGAATCAGTAGCCTGAATGCCAAAACGACGATAGAGCCCTTCAAGCATTGCCCGCATGCTGGTAATTCGATTTAAGATAAAAGCTCTTTCGGCGTGAGGGCTTTCGGCAAAAGGTTTCCGCTTCAAAGTCTTATCAAGAAAACTTGGATTTTCTGCTCTCTCGATAAGTCTTTCAAGTGGCACAAAATGCCGGCGCAAAAATAAAGCAGCGTCTTTTTGATTTTTCACAAATGGCAACTCGGCCTCCGCTGCGCCAGCACGGGCGACAATCTCCCGCGAAACGTGAGAAAGTTTTTCTAAAGGGATTTCAGGTTCTGGCTCGGGTTCTGGTTCACCTTCAGGACCAGGAGGAGTTTCCGGTGGAGGAGGTTCTCCTCCATCGCCGCCTCCTTCCGGAGTTCGGGATGGAGTTTCTGGCCCCCCGCCCGCCGCGGGCGGGGGTTCGGCACTCGCTGAAGAATCTTTGGCTTCCCCTGGACGTTCAGGATCTTGACGAGATTTTGATTGGTTAGATGAATCGGTAAGGTCTAGAAAATCTCTTAGTTCGTTCAACTCGCGAACATCGCCAATCGTAGGCGCCCTTTCTCTAAGTTTTGTAAGTATATTGCCCTGCCGATTCATCATGTCTCGCACCTCTAACCACTCTGACTGTGTTAAAACCGAACGTCTTTCTCTATATTCTTCTCGATACTTTTGATCCAACTTGTAATATTCATCTACAAGCTTTCTCCATCCATATGGCTTTGCCAATTCTTCCGCAGCAGTTTCAGTTTTCTTTTGTCCGGTTTCTTGGCTCTTCGCCTCTTCGGGCTTTTCTTTAGTTTCTTCTTTTTTCTCATCAAATTGAGAAATATCTACATTTGTTTCAACTGGCTTTTGCTCGAGTGAAGAAAAAGACTGACTTTGGGTTGACTCCCCGCTCTTTCCAACAGCCACATTCACACCTTTATTTTCTCCTTCCGGCAATACCACCGACGCCGCAAACATTTCATTCTTAAGAACCCGCCGTAAAGCGAGGCGCATCCCCACTGATTCTTCTCTGACCAAAGCTTCGATCTCTTTGCTTCGATCTTCTTCATTTTTCTGTAGAAATTCTCCACTCTTAACCTTATCTAACTTATCATAGAGCCTCGCATATACCGTGCCTATTTGTTGATCTTTAAAAGGAACCTTCTTGCCTGGAACATCATTCAACCCCTTAACCTTATCAAGCAACTCTTGTGCCGTATTAACATCGGCAAAATAGTTCCGCATTCTTCCGGTTGGAGTCTCTATTTTTGATAAACGTACCCCTACTGTTTTTTCCACCAGAGAACTCGAAGGTTTGGTCGGCAAAGTTTCAGGTTCTTTTGTTTTGGCTTCTGTTTCAGTTTTCTCTTTTTGACTGGTCCCAGGAATCTTTTCTACCGGCATAGTCACCTCTACTTCTTTTTTTGGCACCTCTACCTTCTCCAAAACTTCTCCCTTCCGAGCTTTATCGAGGTCTTTTTGAAGTGCGCCGAGCAAGTCATCAGCAGCTTTTTCGTGCACATCGCGAGCAGTACGATCCTCTTCACTTTCTTGTTTAAATTTATATTTTTCTTGAAAATCTGCCCCGCCAAGAGTTAACGCCAAAATCGTTCTTGTCTCTTCATCTTGCGGCAAAATCTCACGAATTTTTTCAGTGTCACTCTCGTCGACAAAGCCTTTTTTAGCTATAGCCGCGATAAGTTTCCTTTTTACTTCACCAGCAAGATACCCGCCAGTTTTCATGGCGCCGGTTGGGTATTTGATTAACTTCCTCGCACGCAAGTGCTTGGTAAGTTCTTCCAGAGGATCTGCCTCTTTTTCTTTTTCAACCCTCTGCTCTACTTTTCCTGCTGGCTTAATTTCTTTACTTTGTCCTTCAACCGCCTGAACAGGAGTCACTGTTTCTCTCATTGAGGGACTTTCCTTTTCCTTATCTGGCTGTTGAGATTTTTCTGGACGTGGCCTTACTGTGACCTGTCTACGCGAGGTTGCTTGTTTTGCCACACGTTCTCGCTTCTCATCTTCCTTACCATACTGACGGTCCAAATCATCCACTAAATCCTCTATCGGATCAGGAGGAGCTTCGGCGGCCTTTCGAGATGAAACAGAAGCCGGTTGTTCCGGCGAAACAGCTGCCGGCTCTTTTGCGGGCAGTTCGGAAGGATTTGATTCAAGGGGCAGAGCAGGAGGAGTTTCTTTTGAGACTTGAATCTTCTCACTTCCTTCAGGAGTTTGAGAAACGTTTAACTTATCAAAAGGATTATTTTTGAATTCACCAGGCATATGAAAAATTATTTTAGCGAATGCCTTTATTGTATCACGCTGTCAAAATTTCGGGTCCCTGGGCTGTGATTAACACGGTATGTTCAAAATGAGCGCTGCGTTTGCCGTCTGCTGTCTTGTACGTATAGCCGTCTTTATCGAGTTTGATTTCCGCCATTCCTTCATTAAGCATCGGTTCAATAGCAATAACCATACCGGGTTTTAAAATAATGCCCTTTCCAGCTTTTCCAGTATTGGGAACATAAGGGTCTTCGTGCACCGCAAAACCAACGCCGTGGCCGGCTAAACCTTCGGCCAAACTAAACCCTGTTGGTTTAACAAATTTTTCAATTGCGGCACCAATATCACCAATATGACCGCCCGGTTGTGCCGCCGCAATACCAATTTCTAAAGCTTCACGCGTTGTCTGTATCAATTTTTGAGCTACCGAATCAATTTTCCCCACGGGGAGAGTCACCGCCATATCAGTAAACCGCTCTTCATGCACTAAGCCAAGATCAAGACTGACAATATCTCCGGCTTTAAGAATTTTTTCTTCTTCGTTCGGAATACCGTGAACAATTTCATCATTAATGCTGACACAAAGGGTTGCAGGATAATCGCGCTCCGCCCCCTCCGGCCGGTAGCCCAAAAAAGCAGGCTTATCGCCACCTTCTTTAATAAGCCGTGAGGCCAGTATCTCAAGGTCTGATGTTTTCACTCCAACTACTACGGCTTTTACCAGTTCATGCATAATAGCCGCATGACGGCGACCACCTTCACGCAAGATTTCGATATCATGTTCTGTCTTAAGGGCAATCATATACAGGGAATTTTAAATAACAAATTTTCAATTTTAAAATAAATTCAAATGTCTCAATTTTTAAAATTTAAGAATTAAAACATTATTTGAAAATTTAAAATTAAAAATTTAAAATTACTTTTCTTATGTCCTCGTGTATTTTTTCCTTCGGTCTTTCGCCATTGATATCTAAAAAGTGATAATCCGGATTATTTTTATAGAAATTGATAGCTTTAATGACATCAGTTTCAAACCAATCAAGCCGCGCGCTAATGTCGCGAGTTGTATCGTCTGAACGGCCGCGACCTTTCAAACGCTCACGTGCCCATTCCCGTGAGACATTTATATAGATAAGATAGGGTTTTTCTCTTTCGTAAAATTTCAGAGCCGAATCGAGGACTTGGGCTTCGTGATATTTTCGGGGTGTGCCGTCAAGAATCATATGAACATCCGGTTTCATGGTTTTGATAAAAAAGGTCGCCCACAAATCAATAGACAAAAATTCGGGCTGTAAGCGGCCTTCCCTGTAGATTTTGCCTGATTTTGCATGAGTGAATGTCTCTTCGTCTTTGAAAAATTCCCGGAATAATTTGCCAGTTTCCAAATGCACAAGTTTACGTTTCGGCTCCTGCTCGGCTAAAAATTGGGCGACGAGTTCCGCTTGTGTGCCTTTGCCGCAGCCAGACCGGCCGATGAAGATGAAGGTTTTTGGAGACATGGGGAAGCGTTTAGGGTATAGCGTATAGGGTTTAGTAAATTACAAAGAAAGTATAACAGCAAGGGAAAGAATTTGACAATTATATAGAGTGAGATAATGTCACTCTGGAACCGTATATGCACATCAATTAAACCTGAAAAAACAAAAGGAGATAGCATGAAAGAAGGAGAGAAAATCGTGCTCTATATGAAGAGCGGCCAAATATTCGTTGGGACGCTCAAAAGCTCGATAACCCAGGCCTGGGTACAATTGACCAACGCTCACGAAAAAAATTCTGGCGATACATATCCCACATTCGAAGTTCGAGAATCCGACATCGTTGGGAAAACTCGTTGCCTATAAACAAAATGGCACTTAAAAACCAGGACCCGCGTCCTGGCTTTTCTTTTCTCTATCTAAACGCTAAACCCTATACGCTATACCCTTCCCCTAGTATTCCCGCATCGAGATCTGCGCATCAATTTTTTTGACGAGATCAAGGACAACAGAAACCACGATGAGAAGGGCCGTACCGCCGATAGCAAGAGAAGTAATACCAGTCACCGAACGCATGACAAGCGGCAAAACAGCAATGATGCCCAAGAAAAGCGCGCCAACGAGAGTAATACGGGTAAGCACTTTCCCAATATATTCAGCGGTTGGAGCGCCCGGCCGGACACCCGGAATAAAAGCGCCGTTTTTCTGCAAATTTTCAGAAAGCATGTGAGGATCGAATGTGACCGCCGTATAGAAATAAGTAAAAAGGAATACCAAGACAAAGTAAAAAATTGCATAAAACCAGCCGTTCGACAGTAAATTCAAAGCAAAATTTGAAACTGTTTTTACTACGTCATAAGGCAAAGCTGCCAAAAAACGGAAAACCATTTGCGGCAAAAGCAAAATAGAAAGCGCGAAGATAATGGGCATGACGCCGGCTTGGTTCACGCGAAGGGGAATGTAAGTTGAAATACCACCATAGACCTTCATGCCTCGTACACGTTTAGCGTAGGTCACGGGAATCGGTCGCTCGGCTTCGGTGACCACCACAACGGCATAGACAATCGCTAAAGCAATAAGCAGGAATGCCGCATAGAGCGGAATTTGCGATTGATCAAATGAAAACGCCAATTGAGAAATTGATCGCGGAATACTTGCTACGATACCAGCGAAAATAATGAGGGAAACACCATTACCGATACCAAATTCCGTAATAAGTTCTCCAAGCCACATAAGAAGCAGAGAGCCGCCGGTAATAACCACGACGTTGGTAATAAGTTCGAACGTGGTCAACGCGCCGACAACACCTTGTCGTTCAAGCAAAATGATAAAGCTCAAACTCTGTAAAATGGCGAGGGGCACAGTAAGCATGCGTGAGTACTGTGTCATCTTACGGCGACCCGCTTCCCCTTCTTCGTGGTAAAGTGCCTTGAGTTTCGGAACCATCATGGTCAAAAGCTGTAAGATAACAGAAGCGGTGATAAAAGGACCGACACCAAGCATGACAATGGAAAGATTGGAAAGACCGCCGCCAGAGAAAAGGTTGAGTAAACCAAAAAATTGGTTATTGGCCAAAAAACCCTGCAGACGCGCTAAGTCTATACCCGGAATCGGCACAGCGGCAAAGACACGGAAAATGGCGAGTGCAAGCAAAGTAAAAACAAGCCGTCTCCGTAATGTTCGGTCAGTAAAGACGTGATTGAGTTTTTCGAAAAAAGTATTCATTTAGATTAAGCAATAGAACCTCCTGCTCTCAAAATCTTTTCTTTGGCCGACAGAGAGACAAGACACTTTGAGACGTTAATTTTCTTGGAAATATCGCCATCTCCTAAAATTTTTACCCGAGGCATGACACCGCTGTGCGTCTTAATTATTTTCTTTTCAACGAGAGTTCTAGGATTTACCATATCGTTGTCCTGAAAGAAATTACTGAGACGAGAAATATTTACTACAACTGTATCGTCCTGGATACTGACGTTTTTATTCTTGCCGCGGCCACGCAATTTCGGAATACGCTTAATAAAGTCACGGATTTCCGGACGCATTTTGTGACCTGAACGAGCAGTCTGCCCCTTGCCACCACGGCCAGAGGTCTTACCACGTCGGCCACCACGACCAACGAGTTGACTCTTTTTATTAGGATGCTGTCTTTTAAGATTGTGGATCTGCATTGGAAATTTTTAATGTTTAATTTTTGAATTTTTAAATAATGTCCAAAATCTTAATTTTCTAAAATTGAAACATTAGGATTTATTTAAAAATTGGAAATTTAAGATTTTGTTTCTACGCTTGTTTTCGTTTCGAGTAAGCGTGTCGGCCGTGCGTCACTGATTTGCGACAACGCGAGTATCGCTACTCTCGCAATATTCAATGGATTCTTGGTCGGTGAAAGTAATTTAGCCGTAATATCTTTAAGACCGGCAAGTTCAATCACCGTACGAACCGAGCTTCCCGCGACAACTCCTCGTCCGGGAGCGGGCAAGATAACCACCCGGCCACTTGAATATTTAGCGCGGACTTCGTGCGGAATAGACATGGTTTTTGTCACCTTTACATGCAAAAGATTTTTCTTGGCGTTCTTTACAGCCTTATCAATGGCAAGTGATGTATCTCCGGCTTTTCCGGTACCGACACCAACAGCCCCTTTTCTATTTCCAATTACTACAGCAACAGAAAAATTAAATCGTTTGCCTCCAGCGGCAACACGGGTCACGCGACGAATAGAAATTATTTTCTGGTCAAATTCAGGACGTGGCCGGGCTTCACGCGGTCCCCGCTTCATACTGCCTCGGCGCATACCGCCTCCCCGAGAATCACGAAAACCGTCCCGTGGACCTTGCGGCATCGGACCTTTTGCTGAAACAGCTTCTTGTTTTTTTATTTCTGTATCCATGGAAATGTATTTAAAATACGAGACCGGCTTCTCGAGCGCTGTCCGCTAATGCCTTAATACGCCCCGCGTACACAAAACCTGCCCGATCAAAAACGACTTTTTTGATTTTCTTTTCTTTGGCTTTCTCGGCAATCACCGCACCGAGCAATTTCGCCTTTTCAACAAGTCCTTTGCCTTTTAAATCTTTCGTGCTGGCATGAGCAAGGGTGATACTCTTATCATCATCGATAAGTTGAGCATACATGAATCGATTTGATTTGAATACGGAAAGACGAGGACGCTCCTTGGTGCCAGAAAGCCGCGCACGAATTTTCACGTGCCGGCGATTTCTCTTTTCTCGTTTGATTGTAGTTTTATCGATCATAAAAATTCAAGGGTTTAGGGTATAGCGTTTAGGGTTTAGTAGGAGTATTTTCTTTCACTAATCATTACATGATCTGTACATCTTTCATCCCGATGGACATCGGGATTCAAGATCTTTCGGAATTCCATGTATTCATTCCTCAACCCTACACCCTATACGCTAAACGCTTCTTTTACACTGTCTTCTTCCCCTGCTTCCTTCTAATCACCTCGTCACTGTAACGAATACCTTTGCCTTTATACGGCTCCGGTTTTTTCTGGGCCCGCACCACTGCCGCAAACTGGCCGACCAATTCTTTATCTACACCAGAAACAGTAATAGCTCCTTTTTCAGTGACCACTTTCAAGCCTTTCGGGATTTTCAATTTCACCGGATGGGAAAAGCCTAAGGCAAAAACAATTTCTTCTCCCTTTACGTCTGCCTTGAAACCGATACCTTCAATAAGAAGTTTCCGTTCAAACACTTTGTTCACGCCCTTAATCATGTTCATCAAGTGCGAAGCATATGTCCCCCAAAGCGCTTGCGTTTCGGGCGTCTCGCGTTTCGGTTTCAATACGATAGTGCCTTTGTCCACGATAATTTCAATCGACGGCCGAAAAACGCGAGTTACTTCCCCAAGTGGACCCTTTACAGAAATGCTCCCGCCTTGAATGAGGACTTCTGTTTTTTCTGGGATGAGTATTGGTTTTTTGGCTAGTCGTGACATAAATTTTGAGGGTATAGGGGTTAGCGTGTAGGGTTTAGTAGGAATTTTTCTTTTACTATACCCTACACCCTAAACGCTTCTTCAGTTACCATATCTTAAACAACGCTTCTCCGCCCGTCTTTTCTTTGCGCGCCTCGCTATCGCTCATAATGCCTTTGGTGGTTGAAAGAATAAGCGATCCGAAACCATTTCGCACTGAACGCAAATCGCGGACACCGTAATAGACTCTCTTTGAAAAACGGGATACCCGCTCTACACCGGAAATTTTCGGCTTCGAATCAACATAGACAAGCTTAATTTCCAAAAATCGGCTGATTTTCTTTCCTTTCTTGGAAACACCTTTGACATAGCCGACACGCTCTAGTGTTTCGGCAACAGCAAGGCCAAATTTTGAATATGGAAAGACGATTGATTCCTTTCGAGAATCGCTCCCATTTTTCAAGCTTATAATGAGGTCAGCAACGTAATCTTTTACCATGATGATTTCTTAATGCCCGGGATCATGCCTTCATTGGCAAATTCTCGGAAGCAGATACGGCACAGACCAAAATCACGCATAAAACCATTCTTGCGACCGCAGCGAAAACAGCGCCGCACCACTCGGCTCTTAAATTTTGGTTTCTTTTTTGCTCGGGCAACGACTGATGTTTTGGCCATTGGGGAAGGGTATAGGGGTTAGCGTGTAGGGTTTAGTAGGAAATTTCTTTCACTACGCCCTTACGCTAGACGCTTCTTTTTACAAAATAAAAAATACTTGGTTCGCTGGGTAATCTCGTTTTAAGGCGGATTTCCAGCAGTGCCAACTATTATGTAGCCTCCCTTGAGGCTCGGGTTAGCTTAACAAGCCATATACAAAGTGTCAACAGCACATTACATCAAAGTGGTGCACGGAAACCATTCTACATTTTCTTTACAAGAAACATCTTTATTGCTTATATACCAACAGGAAAGGACAGATGAATACCGAACCGAATTACAAAATACTGTACGAAAAAGAACATAAACGACGTCTTGAAGTGGAAGCGAAAGTGGAAGAATTGGCAAAAGGAATCAACAAACTGGAGAAAACTGTAGTCAAACTACAAGTATTTGTACACATGGCTACAAGTGAAATTAACTCCAAGAAAAAAGTTTGAACCCTTCAAGCCCTCTACGGCTATCGAAAAACTCGCCCCTCGGCGAGTTTTTTTATTTTCTTTATTCATGAATCCTGAATCGTGCTTCGTAAATCGTGTCTCTACTATTTTTTCAGCTTCTCATCCTTCTTAAGAGGAAACCCCAAATGTTCAAAGAAAACGCGGGCTTCTTTTCTATTCTTTGCGGTGGTCACCACCGTGACGCCCATACCAAAAACATCTTTTAGTTCTTCATCAGATGTTTCTGGGAAAACGGTATGCTCCTTAATACCAAGAGTAATGTTCCCCATTTCATCAATAGCCCGAGGCGAAAGACCACGAAAATCTTTAGTTCGGGGAAAGGCCACATTCAAAAGTTTATCGAGAAAGCCGTTCATGCGAGGGCCGCGGAGCGTCACTTGGAAACCGACGGGCTCTCCTTGGCGAAGTTTAAAAGAAGCAATTGATTTCTTGGCGGCACGCGGTGCCGGCTTTTGACCGGTAATTTTTGCCAACCGATCAGGGACAAGCTCAAGCTTTTTCTTATCTTTAATAGAACCGGTACCCACGCCAACCACCACCTTCACGAGACGTGGCGCTTCCATGGGGTTTTTGTAACCTTCGCTGGCTTTCATAGCCTCAAAAGCCTCGGTTTGTTTTTGTTTGATGGATTTGTGTTTCATAATTAGATTAAAGTTGAAAGATTAAAGTTGTCAGCAGGAGGAATTTCTCTTGCTTTAATCTTGCAACTTTCAACTTACATCTTTTTCACATTCGACACATGAATCGGCAATGCTTTATCAACAATCTGGCCTTTCTGATTATTGCGATTCGGTTTCTGGTGACGCTTTCGAACATTAACTCCTTCAATAATGACCTTATCGAATTTCGGCAAAGCACGCAAAATCGTTCCGCTTTTGCCGCGGTCCTTTCCTGCGATTACTGTTACTTTGTCTCCTTTTTTTACGTGCATAAAAATTAAGGGTTTAGGGTATAGCGTTTAGGGTTTAGTAGGAGTATTTTCTTTCACTAATCATTACATGATCTGTACATCTTTCATCCCGATGGACATCGGGATTCAAGATCTTTCGGAATTCCATGTATTCATTCCTCAACCCTACACCCTATACGCTAAACGCTTCTTTATACAATTTCCGGCGCTAGTGACGCTATCTTCTGATACCCTTTCTCGGAAATTTCACGCGGAATGGGACCGAAAACGCGTCCCGCAATCGGATCCATTTTGCCTTTTTCCAAAATGACCACAGCATTCTCATCGAAGCGAATATAACTGCCATCCTTTCGGCGAAATTCTTTTCGTTGGCGAACGACAACGGCATGATGAACGTCTTTCTTCTTTACCATCTTTCTCGGCTCGGCTTTTTGAATAGAAAGCACTACCACTTCGCCAATTTCTGCCGTGCGCTTCTTTGAACCGCCAAGCACTTTGAAAACACGGCCGATCTTGCCGCCGGAGTTGTCTGCTATTTTTACAATGGTGCGTGGTTGAATCATAATAATCAGTACTTAGTACTTAGAACATAGTAATTAGAAATTTTCTTTTTCTTCGTCTAATTACTAAGTACTATTTACTAATTACTACTTTAAAGCGTTTTTCTTTCGACATCGGTCTGCATTCCTCAATAGTCACTTTCTCCCCCATTTTCTTAGTGTTGCCTGCATCATGAGCTTTGAAACGTTTCGAAACGGTAAAATATTTTCCGTATTTTGGATGCTTCACATAACGCTCAACAAGAACCACAATGGTATCTTTCATTTTGTCGGAAACAACAACACCGCTAAGCGTACGCTTTCGTTTTTTGTTTTCGATTTGTGGTTTTTGATCTGAAGGGGTCATTTTTAAAATTTTAGTCAAAAGTCTATAAAGTCCATCAAGTCCTTAAAGTCTAATTTTTCTTTGCTTTATAGACCTTATAGACATTCGACTTTATGGACTACTTTCTCTTCCTCGTATTAATCTCCGTCATTATTCTCGCTATCTCTTTCCGCAACATACTTCCCTCTTTGACGTTTTTTGCTTTAGAACCGCTTCCGGCAAACCGAAATGTCTTTAAAGCGAGCTTTTTTTCGCCGAGGTCGTGGAGTAATTCCTTTTCAGTTTTTTCTTGAATTGTTGCCATACAATTTTCTACCTTACCACATATATACCCCCTCTACCACTAAGCATTTACTCTGGAAACAATCTTGGTTTTAAGGGGAAGTTTCGTTCCAGCCTTGCGCAAAGCCTCAAGAGCATCTTTTTCCTCAACGCCGTCAATTTCGAAAATGATTCTTCCCGGACGAACTTCAAAACAGAAACCTTGCGGGTCGCCCTTTCCCTGCCCCATGCCAACTTCAGCCGCTTTTTGAGTGTACGGCCTGTCAGGAAAAACACGAATCCAAATCTTACCGGTCTTGCCTATGAACCGAGAAATAACTTTTCGGGCTGATTCAAGTTGATTGGATTTAACACGGCCAGTTGAAATAGCTTTCAGTCCATGAGAACCGAAACTTATATTGATGCCACGAGTTTCCGTCCACGATTCTTCTCGCTTGGGATTACGCCGCGTGGTATGCCATTTTCGATGTTTTACTTTTTTGGGAAGAAGCATACTAGTTTAGTCTAAAGTCCATAATGTCTGTAAAGTCCTTAAAGTCCAAAATCTTTTTTCTTTCACTTTATGGACTTTATAGACTTTCGACTTTATAGACTATTTTTTCTTATCCGAAAAAATCTCTCCTTTATAAATCCACACCTTGATTCCGATATCGCCATACGTCATGTGGGCTTTTTCACGGGCAAAGTCGATATTGGCGCGGAAAGTCTGAAGGGGCACCCGTCCTTTTTTAAGCTCTTCACAACGGGCCATTTCTGCGCCGCCGAGCCTGCCGCCCAAATACATTTTTACTCCCTGGACATCACGGTTGGCCATAACTTTTTCAATCATCTGCTTCATCACTCGTCTAAAGGGAAGGCGCTTTTCCAAACCCTCTGCTACCATTTGAGAGACGATAGCAGCATGCGATTCCGGCGATTTAATTTCTTCGATATCAATTTTAAGTTCATCTGCCTGCGGCAGTTTATGCTTTTTCATAAAAGAAACAATGTTCGCCTTGATTTTAAGCGCACCCTCGCCACTTTTGCCGATAAGCATACCGGGCCGGGAGGTACGAATGATCACCCGCATGGTCTTGGAACCACGTTCGATTTCAATTTCGCCAACATAAAGACCGCGCAGACGCTTTGATAAAAACTCGCGAAGCAGAATATCCCCTTTCAAAAAATGCTGATAGGTACCTTTAACGGCAAACCAGCGAGACTTCCAGTCTCTGATAATGCCAAGTCTATGTGAATATGGATGGACGGTGTGGGACATATACTTATTAAGCACCAAATTCGAAGCACTAAATCCGAAACAAATTCAAAATATTAAATTCAAAACAATTCTTACTTTTCTTCATTTTCTTTCTGTTTAGATATTGTTTCGGATTTCGAATTTCGTGCTTGGAATTTCTGTTGTGCTTGTTCCGACAGCACAACAGTAATGTGACTCGATCGCTTTCGGATAGGAAAAGCGGTGCCACGGGCTCGCGGCATGCGGCGCATTAAAGTTACTCCTTCATCTACCTTGATTTCTTTTATATAGAGCTTTTCTTTGTCAATTTGAAAATTATGTTTGGCATTTGCCACAGCCATTTCAATAACGGAGCGAACCGGGTCAGAAGCTTTCTTGGTCAAAAAATTCAAAGTATTCAAAGCACGATCTACTTTTTTACCACGCACCAAATCAGCGACAAGTCTTACTTTTCGCGATGATTGTCTGTGATTTTTTAAACTAGCGGATATCATGGGGAAGGGTGTAGGGGTTAGCGTTTAGTAGGGTTTTTTCTTTCACTATACCCTATACGCTTCTTTGTTATTTTTTTGGGCTTCTTTATTACTTTTTGGCTTCTACCGTCGCTTTCGCCGATTGGGCTGCTGAAATCTCGGCTTCTTTCTTCTTGGCTTCAAGCTCTTTCTGCATCTTTCCTCCATGTTTGGTGAATTTGCGAGTTAAAGCAAATTCGCCAAGTCGGTGACCCACCATATCTTCAGTCACCAAGACTTCAATGTGGTCTTTGCCGTTATGAACGCCGAATTTGAAACCCACCATCTCTGGTGAAATTTCGCTTCTCCGAAGCCAAGTTTTTATGACTCCCGCACTTTCAGGACGCTTACCCTCAATTTTTTTGAGGATACGCTCATCAACATAGGGGCCTTTTTTAACTGATCGTGTCATGCAATATGAAAAATAAACAGCTCATAGAGAGCTTGCCGACTATCTTATCAGAGCCTCGTATTATGTCAAACAATATTAAAATAAAGAGAACCGCGGGTCTTTTATACCCACGGTTCGGTTTAGGCGTTGCAAAGGATATACCTGACTGCTCCAACCTGGTATTCTGCAATTTGATTACCGTCCTGCTTTCTGGCCTCCTCTGCAGAGCTTTGAGCTTTCACAAGCACCATTCCATTAGTGTCAGGGAGCTCGAAAATGTCAAGATCTCCCTTAACCATTTCTTCCAAAGCTGTTTGGACTTTTTGTTTTGTGCTTTCTGTTAGTTTAAACGACATACCTCCTTTCTAAAGATCTAAAGTATAGAATAACACTTAAGTTGTTTTTGTCAAACCCCCTTTCAAATTCAGAAGCCTCTCAACCTTTTCTATATTATCTACATCTTTAATATACACGATTCTCTTGCCCCCGGGGTAATCGTCACGGTAGACATCTTCATCTGTTCCATAAGCAGCACTCCCAAAATCAATTAGGTACGGCTCTCCCGTTTCCCTATCGATCATAATGTTACCGTCATGAGCATCTCTGTGGTGAATGCTCTTTTCATGCATCCGCTCAAAAAAATCACGCAATTTCTCGAAGAAACGTTGTTTGTTGAAAGCTTGAGGCAGTGGTTCTTTATCTTCAAGAACATCCCGGACGCTTACGGCATTCAGCCTTTCCATAGCCAGAATACTTAAACGCTCTTCATTAATTGCGTCCACTTCCTCTCCTGTGCGATGACGTTCGATTGTATATAACGGACGAGGAACTCTTACGTCAGAACGGATATCTTGAAGGCTTTCGAGGTATTCAGCTTCAACCGGCAAAGGATGGTACATGGATCCAGGGGAGTCTTTAGAGCTTTTTTGTATAGTAGAAAAATGTTCTGACCGGCAAATAATTTTATAGCAAATCTTATCGTTCGTCTCAACAAAGTGGACTTCAGCTGTTCTTCCTTTTCCTATTTGGTTTGTTTGTTTTTCTAAAAGAGATTCTACGTGCTGAAGCACCTCACGCTCGTTCACTTTATCAGGTTTTCCTGCTTTTTCCGGATCAATTTGAAACTGACGAGATTCTATATTTTCATTAAACATAAGCCTATTCTATCATGTGCTCTAGTAAAAAATAAAACAGCTCCGATTTTTTACATCGGAGCTGTTTTTACTATTCTCTCTTCTTCCCAACCTTCCGGCGGGAAACAATGAAAATGTTTGAATATTTCTTTGGCGTGCGCGTCTTCTGGCCTTTGCCTGATGGCTTGCCCCATCGAGTCTTGGCGCGTCTGGTACCACGGCCCTGACGTCCTTCACCACCACCATAGGGGTGATCCACTGGGTTCTGCACTGAACCACGAACCGTCGGTCGAATACCCATCCAGCGTGATCGGCCAGCTTTGCCGATATTTACTAAATGATTTTCTTCGTTTGAAACTTCACCGAGTGTCGCCCAGCAGTTTTCGGACACTTTTCGAATTTCGCTTGAGGGTAATTTTAAGTTCACCTGTCCTCCCTCGATAGCAATAACTTGAGCATAATTGCCTGCAGAACGAACAAGAATAGCGCCCCCGCCCGGCTTCAATTCAATATTATAAACAAAAGCGCCAACAGGAATTCGCTTTAGCGGAGTGCTGTTACCGACAGTTAAAGGCGCTGTTTCAGAAACAATAAATTCACTGCCGACTTTCAAGCCCTTTGGAAGAAGCATGTAACGCCGTTCACCATCCTTATACAGCACCAAACCGATGAAGCCCGTTCGATATGGATCATACTCAACGGACTCGACAACTGCCGGAATATTTTTCTTTGAATATGAAAAATCGACATCTCGATAGAGCTTTTTATGGCCGCCGCCTTTGTGGCGGGTGGTCAAACGACCGTAATTATTTCGGCCAACAGCACGCTTAAAACCCTTTGTCAGAGCTTTGTGCGGTTCACTGCGAGTTAAATGCTCACTAAAAGAAATAGTGGTCATTTGGCGCCGAGGTTTTGATGTGGGACGGTAGGATTTCATAAAATTTAGTCGAAAGTCCATAAGGTCTATAAAGTCTAAAGTAAATGCATTCGACTTTATGGACTTTAAGGACTTGATGGACTTGATGGACTTTTACATTATCTCCAGCTTTTCTCCTTCTTTAAGATACACATACGCCTTCTTGCCGCCTTGCTTGGTTCCCCATTTGCCGCGCACGAAGACTTTCTTCTCTTTAATTGTGGCAACATGGACTCTTTCCGGCGTCACGTTATAAAAAGCGCGAATGGCATTTGTGACTGATTTTTTCGACGCAGAGCGGTCAATGTCAAAAACATAGACACCCTTTTCCGAAAGGTCGGCGGCTTTTTCTGTAACACGAGGACGAACGAGGACGCCTGCATATAAAGCACTATTGTCTCCCGCCGACGTTTCAGAAGCTCGAGAAACAGCGAGCTTTTTGACGCCGGTCGGCTTTGCCACTTTCGGTTTTTTTTCTTTTTTAAAATTAAATAAGGCCATGGAATTTAAGAAGGGTTTAGTAGGAATTTTTCTTTCACTATACCCTATACGCTAAACGCTTCTCTAGAACTTTTATTGATTCTTCCGGTGACGTAACCACTAAATACTTATAATTAAGCAGAGTGAGCGGATTCATGTTTCGCACTTCATCAACCAAAATCGAGCTGATGTTTCGGAAACTGCGTTCAAGTGCGGTGTCTTTTTTGGCAATAGCGAGAAATGCGGCATTCTGCTTTTTCGAAGTCATTTTTTCAAAACCTTTAATGCTTGAGACCGTATCAAGAACACCTTTAGCAAATTTTGTTTTTGGCGCCTCGAGTGCAATATTTTCAATAAAGAGAATTTCGCCGTCGCGAGCCTTTTGGGAAAGAATAGTGTACAGCGCCTTGGTCTTCATTTTTTTATTTATCTTTCGATCGAAATTCTGTTCATTGTGTCGAGGGCCGTGAGCAATACCACCACCAACCCAAATTGGCGATCGTGTTGAGCCGTGACGAGCGCGGCCAGTGCCTTTCTGCTTCCATGGTTTTTTACCGCCTCCCGACACTTCACCGCGAGTCTTGGTGTGAGCATAAGGCTTTCGAGCGCTTGTCACCATACTCGTCACCACTTGGTGCACTAAGTCGGCATTCCAAGGCAAACCGAAAACGCTTTCCGGTAATTTAATTTTGCCAGCCTCGGCTCCTTTTTGGTTGTATATGATAGATTCCATAATAATTAGTCGAAAGTCCATAAGGTCTATAAAGTCTAAAGTAAATGCATTCGACTTTATGGACTTTAAGGACTTGATGGACTTTATAGACTTTCTCTGATTTCCACGAGCGTTCCTCTCCTCCCCGGAATTGATCCTCGTAAATATATGCGGCCGGTTTCGGCTTCGATGCCGAGCACTTTCAAATTTCGAAGAGTTACGCGATCGCCACCCATTCGTCCGGCCATTCTGATGCCTTTGGCCACGCGGCCGCCAGCTCGTGCGCCTCCGCCAATGGCTCCTGCTTCACGTTCCGAATGTTTTTGACCGTGCGTACGCGAACCTCCTTTAAAATGGTGGCGCTTGACTACACCTTGATGGCCTTTGCCTTTGGAAACAGCGACAACCGTGACAACATCACCCTCTTTGAAAATCTCTACGCCCATTTTTTCACCTCGTGCCGGTAGAGCCTCTTTCGGATTGTTCATTCTGACCTCTCGAGTGTGGCGAAAAAGTCCCAATTCTTTAAAGTGCCCTTTTTGCGGTTTTTTAACGAGGCTTTGGCGCTTGGTGCCAAAACCAAACTGCACAGCTTCATAACCATCTTTTTCTTTAGTCTTAACTTGGGTTACAACAACCGGCCCGGCCTGAATAATGGTCGTGGGGTGCGCTCTACCTTCGGCGGTAAAGGTTTCGGTCATATTCAATTTATTTCCAAGTAAAAATTTCATAGAAATGCGTTAACTCGACACAAATTTACGAATGAAGAGCGAATGACACGAATAAAATTCAGAAAAACTCTTCTACTAGTGTCATTCGTGCACATTCGTGGATTGGTGTCGTGCACAAAAAATGGAGTCCGAAGACTCAAAGACAATGGGAATAACTTAACAGAATCCTGGAATAAAGTAAAGTTCTATATAAAAACCTTTGCGGCATGGGCGGCAAAGGCTTTTGAGAAAAAATTCCTAGGGAATCGCATAAACTGTCGGCACGTGGGTTATTTGTCTATTTATGACAACAAACTTTCTGCACCGGCACGGATTATGTGTACACGAAGGACAACCCATTTGGTAAAGCGAGCGCATGGCTTTTTCGAGATCAATCTCCATAAGAACGGCGATGGCAATAATCCAAGCAATGACATCAGCGATTTCCATACCATACTCACAGTGAATATCCTTCGCAGTCCGGCCGATAAAGGAACCGGCAAGAATGTGATACAGTTCTGCAATTTCCGTGAATAGGCGATCAAAACTGTCGGACAGTCCGCGTTTTCGATTACTGTTGCCGTACAAAGTGCCAAGATGCTTCTGCCACTCTTTAAAATTCCATAGTAGTTGTTCTGCCTCAATGGGACTCGGGGTATGTTTGGCTCTTTTTTCGGGAAGACACTTACATGGTTTTTTCCCGCAATAGCCACATGCCGCGACCGGATACTTAAGGCACAGGTAGTGGGCAATTGACGGAAAGCGAAAATGATCAACCAGAGCGTACGTCCACGCAAGAACATGAGCAAGAGCTCGCGCGCATTTCTTTTTAGAACGCTTCTTTCGGATAGCATCCTGAAGCGAACGAACCGAGACAATTAGGAGACCCAGTTTTTCCGAAAGAGAGGTTATGTAAACCGAATTGTTGCAACCGTAGATATGAGAAAGATGGAAAGACCACTCGTCGACATTCATAGATATTCCTCCGATGGTTGAAATTGTTTTTTCTGTAGCTAAACTATGGCAGATGAAGCGTGCTGTCAACACTTATTAATGTTAAACAACCAAACAAAAACTCCCTTGCGGGAGTTTTTGAGAAAGGTTATGCCTTAGGAGTTGCTCCTGGAGCTTGCGCTGGTGTTTGTTCCTCTTTCTTTTCCTCTGGTTTGTTTACGTCTGCCATAGTAGTAAAAATTAGCTGATAAGCCGAATAGGGCTCCTTAGCCACTAGATTCACACTATAGTAAAAGACAAATAATAGCTACCTTTTCAAAGAGATGAAGGATTGTTTGTAATGACCTCATCCCCGCACTCCCTCGAGTACTCGGTCGTACGGGGATGAGGTCATTTGACATCATTCACAATTCACACTTGCTTGTCTTCCCTTCCAGCACACTAACTATCAAAAAAGTTCCCTAAACTGCTGAACTGTCATCTCTGCCTGCACAATAATTGTTTTAATAGTTTTAGGCGCAAGCTCTCTTGTATGTGCGGGGACGACAATACGGAGATGAGATTTCAATTCGTGCCGTAAATTAACATGACTGCCTGTCTGGTGATGTACGTAAAATCCATTCTTTATAAGTGCGGCCACAATTTTCTTTCCCGATATTCTCGGAAACTTGGGCATACACTAAAAAGCAACATGGATCTGCATTTGAGCAATTTCAGCTTCTTCAGGAATCTCTTCTTTATCTTTAACTAAACCTTCGAGGTAACATTTAATTGCATCTTCGGCCATTATTCGCGCATCCTCAATAGTGCGGCCTTCGGTAACAAGACCCGGGAGGCTCGGTACCGTAACTGTATATGAACCGTTGGTATTTTTTTCAAAAAAGGCGCTGTAGCTTCGAACTTTTTTCAGCATTTTTGTCGATTTCATAAAGCAATATTAACAAATTAACAAAATGAATTCAATCAAAACAAAAACCACCTTGCGGTGGTTTTTGTTTTGATTTTGTCCGAGTTCCTTAAGAACCAATTAAATAACCCTAGATGCGAGGCGCCGGTGAGTATTGCGACCAAGCTGTAGATAGCTACTGCGCGGGAGCAAACGGAACCGGCAACAAAGCAGATGGAGTAATTTTATTGGTTCTAAGACATCTTTACATCAATATTTACTCCTGATGGTAAGCTCATATTAGTGAGGGCTTCGATCAGTTTGCCGTTCGGACTCAATATATCGATAAGCCGTTTGTGTACTCTCATTTCAAATTGTTCTCGCGCGTTCTTGTGAACAAAAGATGAGCGGTTTACCGTATACTTTTTTATTTCAGTCGGAAGTGGAATAGGACCAAGCACCTTCGCATCATAGCGAAGAGCAGTATCCATAATTTGCTTAACTGAAGCATCGAGTATTTTGTGCTCGTAGGCACGAACACGAATGCGAAGCTTTGGTACAGTTTCCACCGCCGCAACTTTTTTCGCCGCTTTTTTAGCAGGAGTCTTTTTAGTTGTTGATTTTACTGGCATGAGTTGAGTCTATAAAGTCCTTAAAGTCATAAAGTCTATAAAGTAAGAGCATTCGACTTTACGGACCTTATAGACTTTCGACTTTTAACTAGATTACGCTACTATCTTCGTTACCACTCCTGCTCCCACCGTCTTGCCTCCTTCACGGATAGCAAAGCGCTGTTTTTCTTCAAGAGCGACAGGGGCGACAAGTTTCACTTTAAACTTAATGGTATCTCCAGGCATAACCATTTCTGTTTTTTCTGGAAGAGTTACCTCACCTGTCACGTCCGTTGTGCGGATGTAGAATTGTGGTTTATAGCCAGTGAAGAATGGCGTGTGACGGCCACCTTCTTCTTTCTTCAAAATATATACTTCTGATTCGAATTCGGTGTGAGGAGTGACAGAACCACTCTTTGCTAAAACCTGACCGCGGTGGACGTCTTCTTTCTTGGTACCGCGAAGCAAAACGCCAGCGTTATCGCCTGCTATACCAGCATCAAGCTGTTTGTTGAACATTTCAATACCGGTAACAGTGGTCTTTGCAGTTGGTTTGATACCGACAATTTCAATTTCTTCGCCAACTTTAATGGTACCGCGCTCGATTCTTCCCGTAACAACGGTACCACGGCCTTCAATTGAGAAAATGTCTTCGATAGGCATGAGGAAAGGCTTGTCCGTTTCGCGAACTGGAATTGGGATGTAGGTATCAAGCGTGTCAGTCAATTCCAAAACCTTCTTTACCCATTCGTCGTCTTTCGAGGTCGCCTCGAGAGCTTTCAAAGCGGAACCGCGAATGACCGGAGCTTCTTTTCCGTCAAAACCTTGCTTGGTCAAAAGTTCGCGAACTTCTTCTTCGACGAGATCGATCAAATCTTTGTCTTGAACCATATCGCACTTGTTCAAAAAGACAATAACTTTTGGCACACCGACTTGCTTGGCAAGCAAAATATGCTCGCGAGTCTGCGGCATAACACCGTCAGTAGCGGCAACAACGAGAATGGCACCGTCCATTTGAGCGGCACCGGTGATCATGTTTTTAATATAGTCAGCGTGACCAGGAGCATCGATGTGGGCGTAGTGGCGATTTGAAGTCGAATACTCGTTGTGAGAAAGAGCGATGGTAATACCACGGGCTTTTTCTTCTGGAGCTGAGTCGATTTCATCGACTTTCTTTTCCTTAACCTGGTGTCCGGCGAGCGCCAAACTGTGAAGCAAGGCGGCCGTGAGTGTTGTCTTGCCGTGGTCAACGTGGCCAATGGTACCGACGTTGACGTGAGGCTTCGAACGGTCGAATGTTGTCATAACTATTGTAGAACAATGCGTAAACGCGCGAGAACTTTTGCTTACGTACTGTTCCGAAATATATTAACGATTAATAATAAAAGCGGTATCTACCCCGGAGCGAAGCTCCTGTAGTAAAGAATCCGCAGCGGATTCTTTCTACCGAGCAAAGCTCGACGGTATTCAAACCCTTATATTAGCTCCTCGGCTCGGAAATGAAAGTGAAGACATTTTCATTTCTCTCGCTCTACGTCGCTAATAAACCATTTAAAACGCCTTACGGCGCATAAAAACGGTACCCTCATATACCAGAGGGAGACCAAAACGGTATTTAATATAATAGACGGGAGAGGAGAGAAAGTCAAACGCTCGAATAGCTTCAGAGCTTCAAAAGCCTCTGGAGCTTCGAGAGCTTTAAGAGAAGAAAAGAGATGGGAAAGTTAGGGAGTGGAGGAGGCTGAAGAAGAAGCTGTTTCGGTAGAGGTTTGAGAAGGGGGAATTTGATCGAGAGGTTCTGGAGGGACAACGGGAACTGAAGTAGTCGCAACTTCGATAATCAAAGTAGAAGTAGCCTGCCCTAAGCTTTCAGAATTTTGAAGTGGAGTTGAAGTAGCAAGAGAATTTAAATCTGAAAGATAAGGAGTGGAAGTTGCCTCTGGAGAGGTGGAAGAAAGAACAGGACTACCAGTACCACCGCCCGCCGCGGGCGGTGGTGTCTCCACGTTTTCTCCACACTCCCCTTTTACTTTAAGCCAGTCTCCATTTGAAAGAGTCACGCAATACACTTCCCCAGTTGCTTTATCCTTCATTTCCAAACTGTCAGAAATTTTTACTTTCTTAAATGAACCGAGACTTGCCGTTACTGTCTCCACAAACCATTCTTTTACCGAAATCGAACTTGAAGCAACAAGCATCTCAACCTTCGCATTCAAATCCTTAATGCCCTGAAACGCCACTGCCACCAAGTTACCATACGAAATACCAAGTGATCCTTCTTCTCCATCAACGACTTCAGGGATCAGGAGTTTGAGTTCTTGAGCAATAAAGCCGACTTGAGGTAAGTGAGAACCTTTCATTTCGTAGAAACGGGGTGAAGTGTTGAGAATAGTGGTTAAACCGTATTTAGTAGATAGATCAGTGATGTTCTCCTTGTAAGCAAGGTCTGAAGCGTTCGTCCAGGCTCCTGCTGCGTTTAGAGTAGCGGTG
>Ga0209515_10000712_pt1 | contig 58662 bp, 61 predicted proteins | sample Subgroupgradi54m_FD_187454 | JGI IMG/M metagenome (GOLD analysis project Ga0209515, IMG submission 187454) | Subsurface groundwater microbial communities from S. Glens Falls, New York, USA - GMW60B uncontaminated upgradient, 5.4 m (SPAdes)... ... | reverse complement strand
ACCCGTCCCGTCCCAATTCGTCGCGAAGCGACGGCATCTTTTGCCCACTCCCGCGCCTTCGGCGCGAGCTTCTTCCCACCTTTCGGATTCGGAAATTTCTTTCTGCGGAGACGGTGAGATTCGAACTCACGGTCCTTGTTACAGGACGCCTCGTTAGCAGTGAGGTGCTTTAGACCACTCAGCCACGTCTCCAAATTTTTATTTCTTTTGCCTTACTTATTGCGAACTACAGCAGTGAGGTGTCTTTTGTTTTCTTGGACCACTCAGCCACGTCTCCAATAGTATGTGCACTAATCTAACACAAAATTTCTCAAGCACAAAGGCGCTGAAAATATTCGAATGGGAGACTATTTCACCGCGAGGCATTCGCGCACTTTGGTGACAACATCCGAGAGGAGGAAATCGCTTTTGACCAGATAAAATGCCGGCGCGTCTTTCGTGATGCGAGACATGATCGCATCGCTGTCGGGGCTTAAATTGGTGAGAAAGACGACAGGAACTTTCTTTCCCCATTCATCCGCAGCGCGCAATTTTTCAAGCATCGTGAGTCCGTCCATCTCCGCCATCACCACATCAAGCAAAATGACATCAGGATGATTGAGCATTGCACTCGAGAAACCCTCAATACCGTTTGAAGCGGAAAGCACGGCAAACCCTTCACGAGTAAATTTATCGATAAGTCCACGCAAAAGCGAGGTGTCATCTTCAACAATAAGTATGCGTTTTTTTATCGATGTCTCGTCCATATAGTCTTTATCATAACGTATATAAGACGGGCTATACAAGAGCGCGCGTATGTTCACCGCGAGTGCGCGCTGGTGGAACGGCATGCACAAGCGGCAGCGTAATAAAAAATGTCGTTCCCTCATTCTCCTGTGAGGCAAAGCGGACATCGCCGCCAAGTTCAACAATAATACGCTTGACGATATAGAGACCCAACCCCGTCCCCGCCGAATCAATACGTTTGGCATTACTTGCACGGAAAAGTTTGGTGAAAATTTTTCCCTGATCTTCCTTGGGAATCCCACATCCCGTATCACTCACGCTCAAGTGCACTTCGGGGCCAAGCATGCCACAGGTAACTGCGATACGTCCTCCGGCGGGTGTATATTTCACCGCATTAAAAAGAAGGTTCTGAAATACCATGCGTATAAGGACGGGATCGGTACCCACCAATGGCATATCGAGTGCATATTCTTTAACCACAACAAGTCGCTTCGCGGCAATTTGCAGGGTCAATTCACCGAGCACCCCCTCAATGACATTGGTAAGATCGGTCGGTTTAATATCAATATTAAATGTTCCAAGTTCAAGGCGCGAAATGTTCAGCATTGCATTCACCACATCAATCATCCGCTCATTATTAAAGGCGATTTCTTCGAGATAGGCACGTTGTTCCTTGTTGAGCGGTCCGACATCTTCCGAAAGCAACATTCCCGCATACCACTTAATACCCGCCGGTGGTGTGCGCAGCTGGTGTGATGCAAGTGAAACAAGTTCGTTCTTCGCACGGTCGATCTCAAGATCGTTCGTAATATCGCGAAAGGTATTGACCAGCCCCATCACGCGCCCATTGAGGAGAATCGGACTTGCCGTAACCGCAACAGGAATCTTCCGACCATCATGGCGAACATAATAATAATTGCGACTGACGCTTTTGTTTGCGGCAGCGGCAATATGAAAAGGCCGGTCCGTGAGCAGAACGGGTTCCCCTTTTTCATTTTCCGCAGGCACAACTTCCGCAAAGGATTTACCGACCACAAGGTCGGAGTGCAATCCGAGCATTTGCTCCGTTGCCTGATTGATATAGAGAATATTGCCATCCTGATCGATAGCAATCACTCCATCGCCGATTGATTCGAGGAGTGCCTTCTCCTTCGCCTCTTCACGGTGGAGTACCTCAAGATACTGTTCGAGTTCTCCGGTGCGTTCTTTCACCTTCTCTTCAAGTTCCTTCGTATATTTATTCAATTCCTCTTCAAGCTGTTTATGAACGCTGATATCGCGAAAAACAGCCACGCCACCGAATAACTTCCCCATTTCATCGTAGAGCGGACGCCCCGTCACACTCATAAACATACCGTAGGGAATGTTTTTGTTCTTAATAAAGAGCTCCACATCATTCATAGCTTCACCATGTGCCGCACGAAATGTCGGGAGTTCGCTCGGAGGGAAGGGGGTAATAATATCCGAATGAAAAATACCGTAGGTTTCGTGGTCAATTTGTGAGGGAATAATACTCTCACCCAACACGCGCTCTGCCGCCCTGTTCATCATCGTCGGTACTCCTTCGGTATTGGTCACCACAATCGCATCACCGATACTTTTCAAAATTGTTTGGAGTAAGTTATTCTGTTTTTCAAGCGCGTGTGTTTGCGCATGGACACGCTCCTCAAGACTCTTATTTAATGTTTGCAGCTCCTCCGTTTGTCCGCGAATCACTTCGAGCATGATCTGGATGCCCATATACAATTCCGTAAACTTATCATCGGTATCCGGAATCTCAATATTTGAAGAAAAATTCCCGACGGCAGCTTTGGCGAAAATCGGTGTGAGTGCATCAAGCTTGACTGCAACATAATCCTTATATTGATCGAGACTTTCAGCATCCATAGAGAGGAAAGGATTATTCCCAACGCATCGTATATTGGTAAATGTTCGGCTCCGTTTCTTTTGCAATAACACTCCCTTTCTTTCCGGAAAATTCAAGCCACTCGGTAAAAAGTCCGCGAAAATGGTCGAGCGGATAATCGTTGTTCTTCATTGTGATTGCTACAGCATTGACACCAAGATCGTTGGCATCAAACTCCACCCCCTGAAATACGTGGCCAGCGATATTTTTTGTCTGCAGCATCATCAGTTTGAAATCTGTACGAAACATCGAGAAGATAATCTTTGCGAGAGGAGTGGTGCAAAAATTTTTAAAGTGTAATCGCCCTGCTTCAAATGCGCGAATGTCGGGAGAAACGGGTGAGGATGCGAGGATATCGAGCGCAAATTCAATAATTTTTACCTCATCGCGAATGGGAACATCGTCTGAATTTTTAAACACAAGCGATCCGCCGAAACGTCGTGCGAGTTCGCGCACTCCCTCCTCGCCTTTTATTTTCCGCACGGCACTGATGTGGCTATTCACGAAAATTCCTTTGATGGTGGGTTTCTGATCACGGTCCATATCCATATATAATAACAATTTGCATAGTAAAGAGACAAATTTAATGATGAAGATTATGAAGATTCCAAAAACTCTGTATACTTTGTATCGGAAGATCTTATTCAAAAGGAGAATGAATTGGACACAACAGATTTTGGTACCACAGTCGGTGCAAGCGTCATCGGCACACGCCCCGCCCAAGAAGACCGCTGGCACGCGCGCATCATGAGCACCCCCAATGAGCATGTTGCCCTTCTTGCAATTTGCGACGGGCATGGAGGAAACCTTGTTGCAGATGGAGCGATAAATGTCATTCGACAACGCGCACTGCAAATTTTTCTGCTGTTATCGCAAGACCCTGTCGCACTCATGCAGTATTTTTTTCGTGAACTCATCATTGCGACAAACAAACTGCCGTGGAGCGGTTCCACGATCACACTCGCGGCTGTCATCGAATCGCTGGACATTGCGGTGCTTGGAGTAATGGGCGACTCTCCCGCGCTTCTCATCGACAAAAACGGGGATCAACATGTCGGGCCCAATCATAATGTCCGCACAAATATTGCCGAGCGTGAAGCGGGAATTCTTCGCGGTGGACAATATGAAGGAAGTTATCTTTGGTGGCAACAATCGGGACTGCAAATGTCGCGTGCATTGGGAGACCTCCACATGGGAGGAGTGCTTCTTCGTGAACCGGAAATCATCACGGTGAAACACCCGAGAACAATTGTTTGCGCAAGTGACGGCATTGAATGTCATCGCATAACCGATACAATCCCTCGAGGCATTGCGGGCTTGCAACACTTCGCGGACAACCCGCTACCAAAGAGCAGTACGCTCAAGGCAATGCTCCGGAACGCCAAGGCGCAAGATAATCTTTCGGTGGTCATTTGGAAGCATCCCGATGCATAACTCATGCAATCACCTATTGTTCATCCCGCATTCGTGCGGGGTGATTTTTTTTAATTTACATTTGCAACAGCATCATGATCAAAAGTACTATTTATTTACGATCGTAAATAAATAGTACTTTTGATCATAAATCCGTATATTAAGTAAAAAAAACACCGAACAAAAAAGTTCGGTGTAGTGGGATGCGTTTATTGCGAATGCATCGATGAAGACCGCGGACGCTCCAGACGAAAAAGCTTGTCCGTAAACTTCAGAAGCGGTTTCACTTTTGTTGTTTGCGCTTCGGCGTACCACAGGCGGAGCTCTTCAAGCAACTTCGCTTCCCGCTCGGGAGAAGTGCGGATCATTTTTGCAGGTGCTTGAATACTCATAAACAACTGCGCGAAGCGGGTAATGAGTTCAAGCCGCGTATGCTGCGGAAGCCGCTGCATGACATTGCACCCGGGGAGAAGATGTGTTTCCCGCCACGACATATGGCGCAATGTATCACGCACAAAGATCAACCGACGACGCGCACTCCCGTGAGATTGCTTGATTTCCTGATCAATCAACGACAAGGTGAGCTTGCGCAATGACTTGCGTACGTAGCCATTGTCTCTCCGGAGCAAGAGCAATGTTTTCTCATCGGGAGAACGAACCTGTTTTGCCGATGTCGGGTGCACATGCTTGACCGCTGCCAGATGCATGAGCCCAAGAAGGCGAATATAAAGCCAGCCAATATCAAACTCCCACCATTTCCGGGAAAGTTTCGCACTCGACGGATCAAGGTGATGGTTATTGTGGAGCTCTTCTCCGCCGATCAAAATCCCGAGAGGAGAAATATTCACCGATGCATCAATCGTATCCGCATGACGATAGCCCGCAAAGTGTCCGACACCGTTGATCACCCCTGCGGCCAGGACGGGAGTCCAAAGCATCTGAATAATCCAGAGCAATGTTCCCCATACCGGACCGAGCAAAACAAATTCGATTGCGAGCAGTATCACGATGCCCAGCTTACTGTGCGGAGTATAGACATGCCGCTCAAGCCAATCATCGGGAGTACCGCGCCCATAGCGCTCAAGGGTTTCTTGATTTTTGGATTCCTCAACATAGGAACGCACGCCACGCCACGGAATCCACACAAAAATGATAAGGAATATGCGCAAGAAATTATTCTCAATACGTGCGAGCCACGCCTGCGGACTATGCGGATCATCAGCTGTTTCACACTTGGCATGATGCTTGCGATGAATTGCGGTCCACTCTTTCGTGACCATTCCCGTCGTCATCCAAAGCCAGTAGCGAAAGAAATGACTGGCGACAGGATGGAGCTCGAGTGCACTGTGTGCCATTGCGCGATGCAGGTAGATGGTGATTGCCGCAATGGTAATATGCGTCGGGATGAGGACTGTGGCAACAAACTCCCACGATGAGAGTGTGTACAGACCATTCCACAAATTGAATTGGATCGAAATCCAGATGACGGGAATTGCGATACGCAGTCCCCACGGGATACTATTGAGTATATTCCAGAAATTTCGGAAATTCATTGTTGTCTCCACAAAAAAATATGAGGAACTTTCTGCCCCCTAGCCTAGCAGAAGTCATCAATTTTTCCTAGCTACGTTTGCAAAATAAAAAACCACCGGAACATGAGCCCAGTGGTTGATAATGGTTTTACTTTAATCTTGATTTGCTTGACGATAAAGCTTGCGCGCCGCGCGAAGTTTACCATTCATGTTATCCGGCTGTTCGTAAGGATAACTCTGCTCATATTTCCCTCGATAACTAAGGAAAATCTTTTTGGAAAGTATGAAATATCCAAGACGGCATGGATTGTTTGGCCTAACATTTACTTCATCATTCCCTTTTACCAGTACATAATTTTCATCAAATTGAACCACACGAACTCGCGTATACTGGGGAAGTGAGCATTCACTAAGGGTCCCTGAGGAATCGGAATAATAATCCACCAGAACATAATCATCCTCTTGTGAGGGTTTTACCGAGGAAAGGGGTCTAAAAACCAATCCCTTATCTCCGATCTGAATCGAGCGCTCGGCGGCAAACACCGAGCTTGCGGTTATCGTTGCCAGAACGGAAAAAAGGGCAGGCAAAACGAATGAGCGAACTTTCATGTGAATCTCCTTTGGAAAAAGTGAAAAATCTCTTTCCTGACATTAACTCGGAAACATAAAAAGTCAAGGAACCCTGATATTCCGCCCTGTATGTTTTCGTCAGACTTCTATGCTATCATCTGCCCTAGCAGAAGGATGGTTCTTTAAATTGAGAGGAAGGTTGTATGAGTCATACAGTAAAAGAATATGTAGCGGGACTACTGCGCCATGCAATAAAGTTTGAAGCAACGCTCACCACAATGTCGTTTATTGTAAAAGGAGAAGTAACTGCTATTACCCTTGATCAATCAAATAATATTCTGCTTTGTATGACAAACGTACAAAAAAGGCCTTCACTGTATCCCCATAAATGGGAACAATGCGGGAATTGCGAGATGCTCCTTCCTCCTCAATACCAGATCCACCGCTACCCTTCCGGTGATATCTATATTCCCCTTCCTCGTGCCGAATCACTGCTGCTCCACGTTTGGTAAAGGATTCATAAAAAAACTGGCACCGATATTCGGGGTCAAAAAAAAGAGCCGACAAGGCTCTTTTATTTTCATATCGGGAATGAAAAATTCGTGACACTCAAAATCTTAGCAATTGGGTTCTTTTATATACATAATGATTCTTCTTATAAATCAATAATATCTCCATACAGAAGTATGCCACCACAAAGCAAGTTGCACAACCTCATTTTTGCGACATGGATGTGCGGGTTTGGTGTGCCGAGAGAGAGTTAAAACCAGATTACTTAATAACAAATGAACCAATAATCGATTGGGTTACTTCATTATTAAGATTGTCGCAGATCTCAAAAATCTTTCCATTACTGTAGATGGCCGTAACATAGCAAGGACTCCCGCCCCGATAAAACGAGTCTCGCGGATCAAGAATTTTTCTTGCAGATAAGCCATTAATAATTACGTCCTTAAAATGAGGACTGGAAGAACCATAATGCAACTGCTTAACCGACCTTGCATACCACTCATCTAATGCCATATTACTTTTAACCGAAATACTCAAAACATCCTCACACATGTCCCCTTCATTCCCACATTTACCAAGCGACAAGATTATTTTTTCATTATTATTACCCAGAGTAGCCAAAGAAGCAGGATACTTTACTTCAAGACCGTATTCTTGATTAGAATATGTAAGCAATGCGGAAGCAGTTGGAGGACTTACATTTTCTGTTGTCGAGGCAGTAGGTTGCGCAGTGATTGGGGCAATTCCATCCCGTAAATCATGCATTGAAATATAGTAGCCTCTATATGCCCAACCAAAGAGGAGTGCAGACAGAATAAGGAGACAGAGAACTGCAATCCTTGTCTTAGAAAATCTTAACTTCATTAATACAAATATATCACACGCATTTTTTTGTGCCCACTCTACTGCTGAATGATGTTATTCCCACGCCCTTGAACATTTACTGAATTTTTACCAGAAGTTACCGCTCCCGAAGGAGGCATAGTTACACGCTTGCCGTTGATAAAGACAACATTTTCTTCACTCTTTCTCGAAGAATATTCCTTGGTATCTTTTTGTTCATTATTCCATTGTGGAGATTCTTTTTTAGTCTTCTTCTCCCTACTCACGACACGCTCATTCTCCATAACAATATTCATTCCATCCCCTTGTACGACAATAGTATTGCCACCCGAAGACTGTACCACCATTCCTTTTGTGCTCCCATCTTTTTGGGGAACTTCTGCTGCTTCCGACGGAAATGCCGCACCCATTCCAACAACAAACATCATGTTTCGTGTCCATGCTGCAAGTTTCGGATGACGCTCAAGAAATGTAGGTGGGGACAAAAATTCTTCTTGATTTATCTCGTTTGGGTAAGTTGAGGGTGCTGACTCATCGTCGCCATCCTCATGCACCGATGTTTGCGCTAAATGATGAGAAATTTCATTACTCAGGGCATCAATTTGAGCTCTCTCTCCCGACACTTCACTCTCCTGGTGTTCAACCAAGAACGCGACATGAGGAGTGGTCTCAGAAATTTCAATGATAGGATGTTCTGATTCATGAATGTCCACTCTTTTTTCCATAAAATTATTATATCACGATAGAAAGATATATTTTCTTTTTTTCTAGTTGGGAGATGGTATCATAAGCGACATGAAGGAAAATGTTTTTCTCCCTGATTCACCGGTCACTTCACTCGGACGCGTGACCAAGGAACAAGAAGCGGCGCTTAAGCGCTTGGGGATTCTCACAATAAGCGACCTCCTCTATCACTTCCCCGTGCGGCATATTGATGCGGGAAAGTCTTCGGCGATCGAACTTGCGGAAGAGGGTGAACGTGCCACACTCTACGGACAAGTTGAAAAAACGGGAACAAAAAAATCTTTTCGGAGCAAAGTACCAATGGGTGAAGCCATCATGCGCGACCAAAGCGGGCGCGTAAAGCTCCTCTGGTTCAATCAAGCGTACATGGCAAAGATGATCGCGCCGGGCGATATTATTCGCGCAAGCGGTGTCGTGAAAAAAAGCGGGAGCAGTATCACCCTCATCAATCCCGAAGTCGAAAAAGTTCCCGCACTGCCGAACGATCTCTCCCCTTCGCTTTTTTCAGAAGGGGGCATTGAAATTGACCAGCGCTTCTTCCCTGTCTATCCTGAAACGAAAGGCATAAGCTCAACATGGCTTTATCACAAAATTCAAAAAGTCCTTGCAAGTGGAATCCTCGAGACACTCGTCGATCCTCTTCCTACGGAAATTCTCAAACGATACAACCTTCCAACGCTTGCCACCGCACTGGTATGGATCCATGCACCCCGCGATGAAAAGCATGCGCACTCCGCCCGCAAGCGATTCGCCTTTGAAGAAATTTTTTTCATTCAGCTTGAGCGTCAACAGAGTCGCTTTCTTTATGAACAAAATCCGACCTTCACCATTACGCCGGAGAAAAAAGCAGTTGCACAGTTCATCGAACAATTTGGTTTTCCGATGACTCCCGCACAAGAGCGCGCCATTGCCACGATCTTTGAAGATTTTGGAAGTGCGCGCCCGATGCTTCGGCTCCTTGAAGGAGATGTGGGAAGTGGCAAGACTGCTGTCGCCGCAACGACTGCATATGCCACAATCGCCACGCGCCCTGTCGGACAAAATTTCGGCACACTCCAAGTCGCATACATGTGTCCCACGGAAATTCTCGCGACACAGCATTTCGAATCATTCATCAATTATTTTGTCGGCACCGGCATACAGATCGGACTCATCACCGGAAGCGGCTGCCGCAAATTTCCTTCCAAGGTGGACCCTTCCGGCTGGACGGATATTTCGCGAGCACAGTTTTTGAAATGGGTCGCAAATGGCGAGATCGCCATTGTGATCGGCACCCACGCACTCATTCAAAAATCCGTCGCGTTCAAACATTTGGCATATGTCATCATCGATGAACAACATCGCTTCGGCACCAAGCAACGTGCCTCCCTCGTGCAAAAGGATGGTCGCGTTCCGCATTTTTTGAGCATGACGGCAACACCGATCCCACGCACCCTCGCCCTCACCCTCTACGGCGACCTCGATCTCACGGTGCTCGACCAAATGCCGAGCGGGCGCAAACCCATCATCACCGAAATTGTTCCTGTCGGAAAACGCGAGGCAGTCTATGAAAAAATTCGCGTGGCACTCAAAGAAGGTCGCCAAGCGTATGTGATTTGCCCGCGCATCGATGCACCGGATGAAACAAAGGAGATGGCGCTCCAAGCAAAATCGGTAAAAGAAGAAGCAAAACGATTGAAAGAAAAAGTATTCAAGGAATACACCATTGATATTCTTCACAGCAAAATGAAGCCGAGTGAAAAAGATGCGGTGATGGAAAAATTTGCCAGCGGAGAAACACACATCCTCGTCGCAACGTCCGTTGTCGAGGTGGGAGTGAATGTCCCCAATGCCACACAGATCATCATCGAAGGTGCAGAGCGCTTCGGGCTCGCCCAGCTCCACCAGCTCCGCGGGCGCGTCATCCGTAGCAATCATCAGGCATATTGTTATCTCTTTTCCGAAACGAACAGTGAAAAAACCTTTGCACGATTAAAAGCAATGACCACGGCAAAAAACGGATTCGAACTTTCGGAGATTGACCTTACCCTCCGCGGCTCGGGAGAGCTTGGCGGTGGCAAGCAATGGGGCATCACCGACATCGGCATGGAAGCGATCAAAAATATCAAAATGGTCGAAGCGGCGCGCGAGGAAGCAAAAAGGATTTTAACCGAAGACCTTCTGCTCACTGAGCACCCACGATTAAAGGCACACCTCGAAAGCCGCACCCAAGGAACACATTTTGAATAACTCCTCCCCTATGTTACGCTTCACAAAGATGAACAACTGAAGGAGTTATGATGGGCACCAAAGCAATTGCTTCAAAAAATTCAGTCGCTCAAATTATTGCGTGGCTTGAATCACCTGAAGGGCACCAAGCGATCAGTGACTCAAAAAAGTGCACCAAAGAAACATGTAGAACACTGAGCAAAGCGCGACAAGTTCCGCGCAACCTACTTCATGTTCCCATGTCTGATTTTCCACACCCCTATTCCCCAACCCTTTCCTTGGAATGAAAGGGTTGTTTTTTCACTTTTTCTATTTTCAATACATAGGGCTCCCCTCTGTAGTATTCGTCTGAGTATTTAATTTAATTGGTAATTTGTACGATATATCGTACAAATATTTCTTACCGCGTCAGAGAACGAATGAAGTTGGGGAATAATAAAAAAGCACCCGAATGAACGGATGCTGAAATGATTCAAGGGTTAGAGCAGATTATTACTTTTGAGGTGGTGGTAAAGCAGTGCGTATGCAGCACCATGTCCACTACCTGCACCAAAAGTGTACATTCGCTCTTTACGCGTCGCATGAACCCGATACGTTTGATAACGCAACAGCGGACGGTCGGAGATGGGAATAATAACGGAATCATCATCCTTATCTTTTTCGTTCAATACGCGTACACGAAAGCCCGCATGAGTAAGGACATCAACGTAGACCGGGACATGCTCATCAAACTCTCGGAGCGTCGTCGGAGTCGAGTGGGCTTTTACACCACCGAGCAGAAGAAAAAGTTTCCCCAACAAGGAAGGTGGATTGTCATACAAATCCGTCAATTCCCGTACAAGAGAATTTAAAGGTACATGACTTTCATCAGCCATGCAGTTGACCCAACTCCCCGATTCACGTTCCACAAAATACATGCGGACATCCGACTCTCTTCGGGGAATTGCATTTCCAACCACCGGCTCAATCAACGGAAGCCGCGCGAAAAAATCTGCCATTCCTCCAAATTGAGGAAGATTTCCATTTACCATTTCCATCAGCACTCTCCTTTTCAAAATACTGAATTTATCCTACCAGATAATAAAGTTTTTGTCAATAAAAAACGGTTACTGCAGCAGTTCACTTTCAAGAGTTTGCGAGGTCCGACCCCGTAAGAAATGCTTATTTCTTGCCGGTTGTACCGAAGCCTCCGCGATTGGTATTTCCAAGATCATCAACTTCTTCCCATTCTCCGCGGGTGTGCGGAATAAAAACTCCCTGCATAATGCGCTCCCCCGCTTCAACCACCACCTCCTGATCGGTAAAATTGTAGAGCACTGCCGTAAACTCATCATCGTTTCCCGAATAATCGCGGTCAATGATACCCAAACCATTGGCAGCCATGAGTCCGCGCTTGTGAAGCGACGAACGCGCCGCGAGCAAGGTGAAATAACCTTCCGGCGGCTCAAGGGCAATATTAAGAGGAACATATCCGACACTCCTCGGTGCAAATACCGTACGCGTGCGCGCTGCACAATCAAAACCTGCCGCACCGGAAGTTTTGTATTCAGGGAGTGGTAGACTTTTATCAATCCGACGAATGTGCACTTTCATCTCTCTGTTGTATCATTCCCACAAAACTTGTCCATCATTAAATATTTTAACACTGTGCACGCGCCTGGACTCGAACCAGGGACCAGTCGTGTATAAGACGACCGCTCTACCAACTGAGCTACGCGTGCATAATATTTTCCATCCCCCGAGTGGATGAAGCAATCATAGAGAAAAAGATTTATCTCTGCAAACAAAAACCGGCGGGAGGCCGGTTGGTTTTACCGCTCGTTATTCTGATGGGCAAAACAATCAAGCGCGAGCGTTACCAGACTGTTTATTTTTTCGAGTGCGAAATGGGGAATTTTCTCCACAAAAAGCACAGGGTCTTGAGGAGGAAGCAGTCCGGCATCAGTCTGCATGTAAGACTGTTCTTGAGTAATATCCGCATCTTCGATATAACACAGCCTTACCAGACCACCATACGGTTTATTGTTACGCTCCCGATATGCTTCATTAAATCCGGTTAGCCATGTATCTGCATCTTCGGCAGAAATAAATTGACCGACATACAGTGTCGCATTAAGCGACGTGGACGGTAGGTCGACAAATATCCGAAGTCGCACGAGAAACGGGCGAAGCGAGGTAATCTTATTACTTGAGGACATCGCACTGCTCCTTATATAGGATGAACAAATACTCTCCTTCAGGTTTATCAAACATAAGAGTTTCGTCAACTCTCAGGGAACAAAATAAGAGTGCCGTATCGGCACTCTTATATCAAAAATCCCACTAAATGAAAATCAGCGCCGAATGAATTCGGAGCTGATTAAAATGTTCAAACTATTGTTTGAACATTATTAATATAGCACCTCCCTATTTTTTCCGCAAATCCCACCTGTGGATAACCGGGGATAAAACCAAAAACCCAAGCATTTGCTTGGATTTTTAGTGTTAATTATTTCTTGTGCTTCTTGCTTTTTCCCTCCGTGGCCTCCGCGTCATTGGAGTCATTGGCTTCACTCTCCACCATTTTGTGCGTAATGACTGCGGTCGATGTAAGAACTGAATCTTCCTCTTGATCGCTTTTTGCTTCCGCATTCTCTGCTACACCATCCTCGCCCGCGGAAACAGATTTTTTATTCAATGAAGGAGATTTTTCTTCTTTTTCATCATTGGGAAATCGAAGTGCGGGAGCAACATACACTTCATCTCCCGCCTTGCGCTTGGGCTTGATGCCATGGAGCGTCAGCAGTTTTTCAAATGCCTCATGCTCAATTGTCTCAACACGAATAAGTTCCATTGCAATCGCATCAAGGACCGCCTTGTAGGTTACGAGCAATTCGCGCGCGCGAACGAGCTGCTGATTCATAATCTGTTCAACCTCCTTATCGATACGCATTGCAACATCCTGCGAATAATCTTTTTCAATGAATCCACCGCGACCCAAGAGTATTCCTCCCGATGCTTCAAAGGCGATCGGGCCGATGGAACTCGACATTCCGTATTTCGCCACCATGTCATGCGCAAGTGCGGTTGCAACCTGAAGATCGTTTGAGGGACCGGTCGTGAGATCGTCGAACATCATGATCTCCGCAACATAGCCGCCGAGCGAAACGGCAATATCGTCGAGAAATTCTTTGCGAGTGTGGAACTTTCGTTCTTCAACGGGAAGCTTCAATGTATAGCCCGCCGCATGACCGCGAGAGATAATCGAAATTTTATGCACCGGATCAGAGAGTGGCAAGAGCGATGCGACCAATGCATGACCCGCTTCATGGTAGGCGGTGATTTTCTTTTCTTCGGGCGAGAGAATATGGCTTTTGCGCTCCGGGCCGATCATTACTTTTTCGATCGAACGAATGAAATCATATTGAGAAACCTTTTTGCGATTCTCGCGTGCTGCCAAAATTGCTCCTTCATTCATCAGCGAATAGAGGTCAGCGCCGGAGAATCCCGGGGTACGCTCCGCGATCACATGAAGATCCACATCCTCGGCCAATGGCTTCTTGCGCGCGTGAATCTTTAAGATTTCTTCACGATCGTTGACATCGGGAAGATCGAGTACGACGCGACGATCAAAACGTCCGGGGCGAAGCAATGCGGGATCAAGCACATCGGGACGATTGGTGGCTGCCATCACAATCACCGCTTCATTGGGCTCAAAGCCGTCCATCTCAACCAGTATTTGATTGAGGGTCTGCTCGCGTTCATCATTTCCGCCACCCACTCCGGTACCGCGCACACGACCGACGGCATCAATCTCATCAATAAAGATAATCGCGGGCGACTCTTTCTTGACCATACGGAAAAGATCGCGCACGCGCGATGCGCCGACACCGACGAACATTTCGACAAATTCGGATCCGGAAAGATGGAAAAACGGGACTCCCGCCTCGCCTGCCACCGCGCGCGCAAGGAGCGTCTTTCCTGTTCCAGGACCACCCATGAGCATCACGCCCTTCGGAATTTGCGCACCAATATCAAGAAACTTCTTCGGATGTTTCAAAAAATCGACAATCTCTTGCAGTTCCTCTTTCGCTTCCTTTACTCCGGCAACATCTTTGAAGGTTACCTTTTGCGCAGTATCATCAGGATAGATGACGCGCGCCTTCGACTGACCGAAGGAGAATGCTTGCATGCCTCCCGACTGGCGAACTTGGCGGGAGAGGAACCAAATCAAGACAAAAAGGAAAAGGAGGGGGAAGAGAAATGGTGCGAGCGTATAGAACCAGTAGCTCGCACCGCTCGGCTCTTTGATCTCCACCTTGATCGCTCCGAGCTCCTCGGGCGAGACACCGTAATTTTTCATCGTGTCCGTAAACGATGCTTCAAGCTCCTTCTTGGAATCTTTTTTTACATCATCGGTGTAGATAATGTGGAGATCCGCGCCTTCGATATCGACCTCTTTAATGTGTGACTGGCGAATATCGGTTGCGAGCTGTGAAAGCGATATCACTTCAGTTTTGTTTTTCCGCTCGGCAAAAAACGAATATGCTGAAACGAGTACGAGAAACACAAGAAGAATTGTAAGAATATTTGAGAAGAATGATGGTGCGGCGGGACCTTGATCTTTTGACCCCTTCTTTCCCTTCCCTTCTTCATCTCCCTTTTGAAATTTATTGAAATCCATAGTCTCGCCATTATAGCAGAGGAGGGCTTGAGAGAAAAATGAAGAAAACTGGGAAAAAAGAGGAAAAAAATGTAGGATGGACAAATGGCGAATTTGATCGAACATAAGCGGGTAAATTTCGATTATGAACTGCTCGAGCAATTTGAGGCGGGGTTGCAGCTTTTTGGTACCGAAGTGAAGTCCCTGCGCGCGCATCATGGTAAATTGGAAGGTGCGCACATTACCGTACGCGGTGGCGAAGCCTTTCTTTTAAATGCGGAAATTCCCCCCTATCAATCCGCAAATGCGCCCGAGGATTATGATGCCAAGCGCAATCGCCGCCTTCTCCTCACTAAAAAAGAACTGGCCGAACTCGCAAAAGCGGAAGAGCAGAGTGGCTTGACAATAGTCCCTATTTCAATGTATAATAAGGGGCGTAATATCAAGCTCCGCCTTGCCGTCGCGCGAGGAAAGAAGAAAGCGGATAAGCGCGAAACAATTAAAAAACGTGAAGCCCTCCGCGAAATTGCGCGGGTCGTCAAAGGCGAGGTGAAAAATTTTCGTGACAAACTGCACGCATGATGAAGCGCGTCGAATCGAAGAGTTTTCTGCTGAAGACTCTTCGATTCGGATGCGGTTCGCATTCGAACAATGGGAATGAATGGCTTTGACAATGGGATCAGTAGTGTATGTGCGCGTCGAGCATGTTCGTCGTCTCGTAAATCACGCGAACACAACATAAGTGCAAACAAAAGCACAGGAGTTGCATCGCCTTATTTTAAGGCAAACAACTTCGCCTTCGCATACGCATAACGTCGTAGCGCACGGAACGGGAATACTCCTGATAGGCTCGTCCTCCGTGTCACTTCATCAGGATAAGTTCTTTGGCGCCTGACCAAAGAAACAAAAACTAAAGGATAGAAATGTGTGGGTTTTGTTATTTTCACACCATGCATTTCGAAAAACGAAAAATAACTACACGTCGTAGATCATCCACTCACTATCTTCTTGGACGGGGGTTCGATACCCCCCATTTCCACACCCATAATTAAAAACACCCTCAAACGGGTGTTTTTAATTATGGGGTTTGAAAGAAATGGGGGGTATCGAAAGACGGAACAGGGACCCATGCAGAGCATGGGATGCAAGTCGGGGTCGCACAAAATTTCCGTCAGGAAATTTATGTGTGACTGATACCCCGAAACAAGCAAAACCGTTCTCATCCAAGGCGAGCAAAAGAAAAAACGGCCTATTGAAAGCCGCTTAAATAAAAAGTACCTGTGTAACGAAAACCACAAGAAGTATCGATGGTAAAATCTTTAATTTCTAAAGACTTTGCCGCCGACTCAATAAAACCCGATGCAATACCCATGCCGAAATTTATTTTGCTCTCGAGCTTACTACTCCCCTGCTTTCTTATTTCTTCGAGTGAATGAGCATGAATCCCATGATCCCAAATATCAAAAGTAATTTTATCCGTAAACTTTGTGATACGGAGCTCCCCTTGACCTTCTGCATGGTCCCAAATATTTTTTACTATTTCATTAAAAATGAAAAAGAATGTTGTATTGATATCCTTCCCAAGAAACTCAAGAAATATTTTCTTTGCTTGCATGCGAAATTCCTCACGAGGCAGAGAATTACCCGGAAACTTATAAACAAGGATTGATTCATCATTACACATTATTTATCTCCAAAAAACAAACTCTCTGTGTTATAGCAACCGCAAGATAGTCTTGCAATCTTTTATTAAAACAACGAAGCTTGGGTAAATCCGCGAGAGGCTTGGGAGGATCGGCATGGGTCACTCCTCGTCGCTTGAGGGAGTTATGCGCAACATTAAACCACATATTTTAACTTTTTTATGGGACTGCCCCCTCACATCGGCCTTTAATGCTACCACCCCCCGCAGGCTTCGGTAAGAGGTATTGTGCACAGGGGGCATCACCATGCTTGGAATATAGGATGTTTTGCAAATTATAAATCTTGTAACGGCCGTTACAAGATTTATAATTTATTCTATCGAATCGATGGGAATCCTATATTTCTTTTGGTAAACATTATCTTAACCTGTGCGACCGCACAGGTTAAGATAATGTTCTTTAATTTTTTAGTACTCATTGCCCAATAAGATTAACTTATCAGGTGTTGCACTTACTTGTTGAACCTAGACCATTTGTTGTTGACGAAGTTGCAAAACAATGATATGATGTTCTAGTACGCACATTCACTTCATGGAGGCAGAAATGCTCAAAATTGACCTTGGTCATACAATCATCGAGATGGTGGAACTCACCCTCGAACGTGGTGACCGTGAACATGCACTCGTCGTTCCTATCCAAATCGACGGCGACGGTAGGCGCATTTGTTTCGCTTACTTCTTTTTCTGGCGGGGTTCAAGCTACACCACCGTTGGCTCAAAGATGACGAACGAGTTGCCGCTCAACTTCCTGTCAACTGAACCAAACGAATGGAAGCTTGAGTCACACCATGACTCGTGCTGGCGTTCCGACGGGGTCAACTCGACACTTTCTGGCATCAGCTCAACAATCCGAAAGCTGACTCCGAAGATTGTTGACATCGAAGTTCGGTTCTACCAATCACCCCGCAAAGTTAAGGTCGAAAGCGTCACGCGAACCGACCACTCTGTGCAGGTTGTCTACAAGAATTGACCACCGAAGAAGCTCACGAGCGCCCGCAACCAACGGGGCGCTTTTTCTTTTGCCATTAACTTACTTGTATTCAATACTCCGCACATGACTCTCTGAGTGAAAGCCGGGACAGGAACACCCCCATCAAGCTCATTCCTTACCCTCTTCTTTCTCTTCCTCATCGCTACTCTCCTTTCCCGATTTTCCGAAATGTTTCCCGTCGGTGCAATCACAAGATTCGAGAGGCTTCTCATGATGCATGCAGCCTGAGTTCATGCACACACCCGGCGTTGCGGATTCTCCCCCACATCCGCCCGTACAAATATAATGGGTCATAAAAAAATGATTATTACGAATAGTATTTCATTATAAGGAATGAAGCATGAACAGAAGATGAGGAGGAAATCTTACATCCCCTGAGAATTATTGAGACAAGAGCGCAATGCTGCGGTTTCCGTCCATCCGCACGTGCCATTTGTTTGGCGTTCACATTTTGCATTCTTGTAGCACGCGAATTCCGAGCGATAGATACAGGTCGAAACCATATCGGGACTATCGGAACAGATTTCATTTGAACAACCGCCCGTATAACATGCACCGGTCTTCGCGGGTGGTGAGGGTGGTGGAGAGGGAGGGGTGTTATTGCGCTGTCTCACAGTAAAGGTCAGTCGATAATCCTCTGATGAAATTTTTTCTCCTTGTTTGGGGTATGGAAGTGCGGAAGTAAAAGTAATTGTTTCAGCTTCGGTCGTCAATGACTTTCCGAGTTCAATCGTTGCCGTACTCTTGCCCATTCCGGAGAGTATCGCTACATCCGCCTTCAATGTGCCCGCCCAAATACAAGTAACACCTGTGGGACATCTGCTCTCATCGAAGACACGCAAGAGTTCAATTGAGAGATCAGGGAATCGTACCGTCTCCCCCACACGGAGGGTAACTTCTCCATAAGGAAGAAACTGTGCGGGAGGTGTCGGAGTTGGAGTTGGAGCGGGAGTGGGAGGCATGCCGGGCGTTGTCGTCGAGACCGGAGTGTTCCCTGTGGGAAATACTGAGACAACAGGGTCATGAGCGGACTTATTCATTTGAAACATGACAAAAAGGAGAACGAGGCCGCAGAGCGCAGTCAGTATCCATATAAATATGAGATGATTGTTTTTGTTCATAGTCAGAAATTTAAAATATGTACTTACTCAGTATAGCAAATGCGAATTTTACTGAGTATTTTCGACTTAATGCGCTGCAATATAAGCTCTCGTGCGTGGGCCGAAATATCCTGCGGGCGGCGTGATCCCCACGACTTGTTGGTATTCCGCGAGGGCGGCGCGAGTGAGCGCGCCAAAGTAGCCGGTCGCAGTTGCAGCGGCAAGTGTTCGAGCCGCGAGACCTTTGTTTCCGTTGATCAGCAGCTGTTGGAGTCGCGAGACATCTGCACCACGCGCGCCGATCGTGAGATCACGCGCAAACGTGCTTGAGATCGTCGGCGGTACTCCGGAAGTAATAATGGGAGCTGGCGTTGTGCACGTATTCAATGCACGGTGATACTCGGCGAGTGCGGCCGCGGAGAGTTGGTCCGAAATAGCCAGTTGCACCCGCGAGTGCGAGTGAGCGCGCAGCTGGACCATAATTACCCATGATGAGGACTGCTTGTACTTCTCTGACCGCACTTCCCTGACTACCGATCGTGAGATTCTTTCCGAATGCGCATGTTTGTGATACCGATGCCTGTTCAGCGAGCGCTTTTTGGATCACCTCGGGAAGTATAATTCCTCGAGCCTTCGCATCCCGAAAGAGTGTTGCATGTCCCGAGACGACCGCTTTCGCTTCGACCGAAGGATCTTTTGCGGCAGCAAGAATACGTATGAGGGCGGCGATGCGCTCTTCCAATGTAAACACTTGAGCAAGGCGTGGAAAAGGATTTTGTTTGGGATTATAAATTCCAAAATGCAGATGCGGAATTCCTCCCTTTGCGTTGCCCGTGTCGCCAACGTAGCCGATCAGATCGCCGGCCTTTAAGACTTGTCCAACGGCAAGACCATTCGCATATCCGTCGAGATGCGCATAATAGAAACGTTCGCCGCCCGGGTTTATTGTGTAGACATAGTTGCCGCCGTTTGCACCGTTACCAATCTGGATCACCACCGCATCCCCAGGTGAAACAACGTAAGCACCGCGGGGAACGATGATGTCTATTCCTTCATGAAAGCGGCCCGTACCTCGAGGATCGCCCCATGAATTCACAATGTCATTCAACTCCACTCCGAGTAAAACGGGGATACGCAGGTGAAGTGTCGGGGTATTTCCCAATGCATTGATCTTGCTCCTCAATGTGTTTTCTTCTTGATTCTGGACAAAAGGTTCTTCTTCCGCAAACGCATGGGTTGTTGCAGCACTACTTGCCGAGGGGCTGGAGTGATTTCCTGCGGCATCGTATGCGGAGACGGAATAACTGTAGCGTGTGCTCGGCGTAAGACCCGTGTGTACATACGAAGTACCACTCGGAACAGTTGCGAGAACATTTCCATTAGCAAAAATCGTATAGCCCGTTACTTCGACATTGTCGGTCGAAGGATTCCATTTGAGGGTAATCTGCTTTGCAGAATTAGGTGCCGGAGACAAACCTGTGGGTACCGAAGGTGGCACGGTATCCGGGAGCGATGACGTTGTAATGCTGACACTTCCCGATTGGGTGGAAATATTATCCATCGCGTCATAAGCGGCGACATTGAATGTGTATGTGGTCGCGGGCAAAAGACCCGTGAAAGAAAACCGCGGGATGCTCGTTGTTCCCACCTCCGTGCCGTTTTTCCAAATACGATAGCCGACAACACCCACATTGTCCGTGGAACTTGCCCACGAGAGTATTATCTGCGAAGAAGAAACGTTAGAAGCCGTGATGTCTCTTGGGGTTGAAGGCGAGGTGGTGTCGAGTGCGGCACTTGTGGTTGCATAAAGCACCGCTGATTTTGCGGAACTATTCCCCGCCGCGTCGAATGCGGAGACGGTGTAGGAATAAGACGTGAGTGGCTCCAGTCCGGAATCAACATGGCGCGTACCCGATGTTGTGGTCGCGATCCATGCACCCGAGCGAAATATTTCGTATCCGATAACTCCCTGTGCATCCGTCGAAGCAGTCCATGAAAGTGTAATCATACTTGAGGTGGAGGATACCAATGCGGTAAGGCCGGTCGGTGAGGATGGCGCAGTGGTGTCGACCGGAGGCGACGTCGTGGCAAGAAGTGCTCCCGACAGTGCACTTTGATTCCCCGCTCCGTCGAGAGCGGCAACGCGAAATGTGTACGCAGCTGAAGGGGCAAGTCCGCTTACGGTCATCTGCGTTACTTGTCCGGTTGTTGTTGCGACGGGAGATACCGATTCATTTTGATAAATTCTATAGGAGGAGACCCCTACGTTGTCCGTCGATGGATTCCACGACAATGTGATGCTTTCCGTGCCAACACTTCCTGCGGCAAGATTGGTCGGGGTCGTGGGGGGTGTAATGTCGCCGGTACCAGGAACAGTAAGCACGAACGGCTGACTCTGTGCGCTTTCATTTCCTGCGGCATCGTACGAAGAGACAGTGAACGCATACCGGGTGTCCGTCATTGCTTGAGTAAGACCGTTTACCGGAAAGGGTTCCGCTGCCGTACCATGCTGAGTGGTCACGCCATAGAATGTTCCGTCGACAAAAATCTTGTACCCGGTAACGAGCGTATCGTCGGTTGAAGGATTCCACTCCAAATTGGCGCGGGTGAAATTCTGCCCACTTTGCGTAGCGGAAAGTCCCGCAGGAATCGAAGGCGAAGTGGTGTCCGCTTCTTGTGCAAGAAGAGCGACGGGGAGAAATACAATCAGAAGCAGAGTGAAAATACGTTTTGTGATTTGATTCATGATGTTATTATTTTTACGTACAATCGGTTTTTTGACCAGATATGTTCGGATCATATCTTTTTTTCTTCCTCAGATATGGAAGACTCGATCTCTTCTTTGATTTCCACAATGTCAATTTTTTCTTTCATCTGCTCAAGTTCTTTATCCTCTTTGCCAATACCCAGTTCCACATGCAGCTCGTCGAGCATGTGAAGAATTTTCGTGATCTCGTGTTCCGCGCGCACGTTAATCTCAAAATCAATCTGCTGGCGCACCTCCGCAATTCTCCCCTGGCGATTTTGATTGATCAGCACGACAATAGACAAGAAAATTGCGGAGAACTGCACAATCATCAGCAACAGACTAAATGGATATGGATCAAATGGCGTGATGCCGGGGATCAATCCAAGATTCACAAAAATCCACCCAACAATAAGCAGCCCGCTCAGATACAAAAATCCGAGTGTGCCGAAAGATGTCGTTAAATGTTTCACGATCACATCCGTCCACGTCTTCTCGAAGTTCACTCGGGACTTGAGTGTCTCATCGGTCCATTCATTCGAATCATTCGTAAGAATTTTTTTCTGGAGCGAGAGGAGTGCTTCGCGATATTGAGGATTTTTCATAGATAGGGGGGGTACTTTCTCATTATCCCCCGCATTGAATGAAAGTCCTATGAGCACCTCAAAAGTTACGCACAGCGCGGCTTGCCGCGGGACACACTGAACACTCTGCTGTCCAAAGAATGCCTTTGGATAATCGACAAGGTACATTGCACATGGTAGATTGCGTTCAGAAATTTCTTTTTTGACAAGGAGCAGTTCATGAAAAGTTCCAACCTTTTTCCGCCCAATATTCCCTACATCGGGGTCAGCGGACTCACTTCCCCTTATGAAGTGGCGCGCATTCTGGAAAATTTACCCCAAAAAAGCGACTACGAAATTATGATCGGTGTACTCGCGACGGCAAAAACGCTGAAAGGGTTTGATGCGAAATTTCCAAAGCGCTATCCGAAACCCGGAAATATCGCCGAAATTTTTTCCGAGCATCCGCGGACACTCAATCTCATTCATTATGCAAGCAAGGATGAGTTTTTATTTGAACAACTCTGTGCGCTCACGTGGCTTGGCGGTACGCACTGTGATGGTTTTCAATTGAATATGGCTTGGCCGTCAGTAAGCGAAATTGCAGACTTCCACGCCCGATATACTGAAAAAGATAAATTTACCATTGTACTGCAAGTCGGCGATGCTGCGTTTGCAGCAATAGAGAATTCACCGCACGCACTTGCACGGAAGCTCAGTACGTACATTCATCAGGTGGACTACGTACTGCTCGACCAAAGCGGCGGGCTGGGAAAAGCACTTGATGTGGAAGTCATGGACACGTTCCTTGAAGAAATATATGGAACGAGTCTCAATGGATATTTCAATATCGGTATTGCGGGAGGCCTTGATTCCTCAAACATTGAACGACTGAAACCGCTCATCGAAAAATATCCCTATCTTTCCATTGATGCGGAAGGTCGGCTACGGGATCCAAGTGAGCACCTCAATATTCCCGAGGTCATTCGCTATCTCACTGCCGCCTACACACTATTGCCCAAATTATGATCTTTCTACTACTCGAGTACGTTCGAGTAGTTTTTTTATTCCAAGGACCGTCCTTGTACTCAAAACAATGAAGCTTGGGTGGGCCCTGCGGGAAGTGGGGTGGGATCGGCGATGATTACGCCTTGTGCTTTGAGCGCGAAAAAACATTTTGCAGTGATCGCAACATCGGTCGCGGCATTGTGCGCCCCGGTGAATCCTTGATTGAAAAGTTTTTGATGGAGCTCTCCTAAGTTTGGCCACTTGAATCCCCCGCGCGGGCTCGGGATTGCGCAGAAGTTTGTCGCACTCTCCATCGTACAAATTTTCTTTTTTGTCTCGAGCAAATTTTTTTTGTTTTTACGCAAAAATTCCGCACCGATAATTTTCTCATCGTAACTCATATTATGTGCAATGACATACGCACTTACATCAAGTGCCTGCATAAATTTTTGGAGTGCTTCTTCAAGTGCCCTCCCCTCTTCTTGTGCACGCTCATGCGTAATGCCGTGGATGCGCGAGGCATCAGCAGGAATAATAAAGCCTTCAGGTTTCACAATAATATCTCCCACTTCAATTTGCCCCCCTTCGTTGTCGTGAAGCTGCCACGCAAGCTGCACGAGCCGTGGCCAATTATCAAGATCAGTGATCGGTGCCCTCCAGTTCCTCGGAAGCCCTGTGGTTTCGGTGTCAAAAATAAGATACATGCTCTAAAAATAGCAGCTTGTGAAAGAAACGCAATAATCAGTCGAAAAGAGTACCGATGTACGCATCAAGCTCACGCTGATCGCGATCATAGAAATTTTGTTTATCTTCGTGAAGCTTTGTCGCGAGTGCAACGCCGACAAAACGCCAATGCCATGGCTCGAATTGATAGTATGAATTATTTTTCGGGTACGACAGAATAAAACCGTATTCATAAGCGTGGTCAAGAAGCCAGTTATATGCACTTGCCGTTTCAAACTTGGAAAATCCGACACCCAAGCTCGGCGTAGTGAAGTCAACAGTGGTTCCCAACTGATGCTCCGAATAGCCTTGCTCTGCGGAAAATTTATTTGCGGTTCCCGCACCATACGTTACGACATAGGAGGACTTCAATGTCGCCTGTGTACCAAATGAACGATATCCGGAAATAACCTGAATTGCTTGCCCGTCAGCCGCGGCGGCGGCCAATAACTGCTCGAGATACGGTTTGACCTTTGTGTGAATTTCAAGCAGCTTTGTTTCATCAAAAATATATTGAGAGTCAATTTGAGAAAGACTTGCGGGAATATAATTTTCATTAAGAAAATAAACTTTGGAATATTTTTGCAGGAGTTCGCGATCGGTTGTGGTGATTTTTGTAAAAATATCAATCGTACCGCCCAACCCTTTGACCTGTGCCTCAAGTTTTGTGATTTGTGTTTTCTGATCGGCGAGCTGTTGCGTGAGGTTGCTCTCGCGATTTTTCGCCTCCGCAAGATTTTGCTCAAGCAGACGGATGCCTTGTTGTAATGTTTCCACGGTCTCAAGAGACGTTGCGAGTGCGGCGGTCGTACTTGCAAGACTGCGTGCTGCTATTTCAGATTGCTTGAGGTATCCCACGTGTGCATACGCCGCATATCCCAAGGTAAACAAAAGTGTTAACACAAATGCAAAAATAAATTCCTTACGGGACGCTGCTTCCATGACACCGATTATAACACAATACGCAGGCATGTTGGCGCTGCTTCCCTACATTGCCAAACTCAAGTCCGAGAGGGCAATTAATGAAAATTCCATGAGGTAATAAAACACATTCTCGTCCGTCTTCACTGTGTATGAATAACGGAAAATGGAATCGGGGTAAATATATCCGCATGCAAATGCTCGTGTGTGCAGCACTTTTGATTGTTGGAGCGGGTTTGCTTATGCAGCTTTTTTTTACACTCTTCGAGCATACCTCGTATGAATTCGTCATGCTTTTTCTCTTGCTCATTTTTGTTTCCAATTTGCTGGCAAAAATCACCATGACTTATGTTGATGCCGAATAAATTATGAAAAACTCACATACAATTACAAAAAGTCTTGTTTATATTCTCCTGTATCTCATTACCGGTGGAATTATTATTTCCCTCTTGCTCGGTACTCCGAACGAACAAAATCCGCATCCGCTCTTTCGGCAATTTATCATCATTTTCGCAACTGTTTTGCTCACCAAATATTTCATTTATATGACCGTGAGCCCCTGGTACGATGTCTCCCTGAAGTGGAAACGTCGCAACAAGCAACAGGCTCTCGCCGGCAAGTCCTATCACCCTCGCGTTTCCGTGATTGTCCCCGCATGGAATGAAGAAGTGGGAATTCTCAATACCATCAAGACCATTCTCGCAAGCACCTACCGCAACATGGAAATTATCGTTATCAACGACGGGTCGATCGACGGGTCGCACGTACTCATGCGCAATTTTCTTAATGAATATGAACAACGTACACCAATCGACGACAAAAAGATTGATATTATTTACCGTTACCGCATCAATGGCGGAAAAGGGAAGGCACTCAACGAGGGAATTCTTATTTCAACGGGGGATATTATTGTTTCCGTCGATGCCGATTGCGCGTTACGTCCTGACACGATTGCCAACTTTGTAAGACATTTTGAAGATCCAACGGTCATGGCCGCAGTGGGAAATGTAAAAATCGGCAATACGCAAAGCATTCTTGGAACACTGCAATATCTTGAATTTCTTTTTTCGTTTTATTTCAAAAAGGCCGACTCGCTGTTTAATGCGATTTATATTATCGGGGGTGCTGCGGGAGCATTCCGTCGCAAAGTATTTGAGCAAATCGGACTCTACAATCATCACAATATCACTGAAGACATCGACCTTTCCGTGCGCATTCAAGATGCGGGCATGCGCATTGTCTATGCCGCAGACGCGATTGTCTACACGGAAGGGGCAACCACACTTGAAGGTCTCATGAAGCAACGCCTTCGCTGGAAACGCGGGAGATTTAAAACCTTCTCCGATCATCGTCATCTCTTCTTTAGCGCAAAACCACACCACAACAGAATACTCACATGGGTCGTGCTTCCGCTTGCCATCTTTGGCGACATGCAGCTTTTCTTTGAAGTGATCTTTCTGGGATTTCTCTATATCTATTCACTCACCACGCATGACTTTTCTTCGTTTATCTCGGGAATTATGGTGGTGAGCTCAATGTTCTTTGTACAGATTTTTGATGATCGCTCGGCGCGTCGGTGGTCGCTTTACATCTTAGCCCCCATTGGATGGCTCCTCTTTTACCTCACGACCTTTGTCGAGTATCACGCACTCATCAAATCCATTTGGGGCTTACTCACGGGGCAAAAAATAGAGTGGCAGCGATGGAAACGCGCGGGGTGTCTTACTGATAAAACCGTACTGCAAATAAAATAGCTTTTATGGACAAAAAACTCTTATTACAATGAACGATTTTATAAAAAAATATTATATTCTTCTTTCTTTTGCTTTGCTTGTCTTGGCAATAATAATTTTTGTATTCTTTCAAGTTTCCACCAAAAAAACTCCGACCGCGGGAATTCCGGGGCAAGGAACAGTGGCCTCGACAAGCATAAAGACCGCCGACTTACTTATCGGGCAATATAACGAACGGCCGAATGCGCGCTTGCCGAGAGAGGTAGAGCAGCTCGCCGCGGTGGGTGCACTTGAGCCTCTGGTGCGGGGATGCGCATTGCGTTTTTCGTTTATCCCGAAAACAAAAGTAGTCAATGCGGGGGAAAGTATTTTTTATACCGCGACCCTCAAAAATGCAGGCAAGTCGACGTGTGTGAATGTGAGTTTTTCCGTCTATTATTCGGGAGATGAGACATTTGTCGGTTCAACGCCCCCGCCCACCGCAAGCACCTATTACTGGAAAGTGGGAACATTGCGCTCGCGTGGCACATTTACTGTCGATATTCAAACAAAAGCCGGACTTTCAGCGGGGCTCAGTGAAATTCAAAACCAGTCCTGCGCGACCGGAAACAACACCGGAGGGGATGTCTGTGTCGATAGTATTATTTTAGTACAGCAAACTGCGCTCCCCTCCGATCCCCTGCCGCCGGCACCTTTGCCGCCACCAATTGGGAGCATTGAAATTCCTCCGCAAAAAGAATTCGGGGTTTGGATTTGGGATTCTCCGATACAAATGACCGGCGATCATCGTCGCACCATCATTGAAAGCGCCGCACAACATCATTTCAATGCGGTATACGTAACGATTGATGACTATCTCGATATTGCAACACTTCCCGAAGGAAGCACGAAGGAAATTAAAAAAGAGGCGTATTTTTCAGCGCTTGCATCGCTCATCGCACTCGCGCAATCAAAGGGTATCGCCCTTGATGTCGAGGGTGGTGCGCGCGATTGGGCACAACCGCAAAACCGATGGAAGGGATATGCCCTGATTGATGCGGTGAATGCTTATAACAGCAGTCATCCGCAAGCCAAAATTCGCGGCCTCCAATATGATGTCGAACCGTACCTTCTTCCAAATTACGAAACAGATAAGGCAACAGTCCTGCGCGAGTATGTCGAGTTTATCGATGGAGCAGTTACTCGTGCACAAGGAATGGATGCACAATTCTCAATCGTTATTCCCCACTTCTACGATAGTACGCAAGCATGGACGCCGGCAATAAATTATAACGGCAAAATAGCGCACACCTATACGCACCTCCTTGATCTCCTTGAGAAAAAGCCGAAAAGTACGGTGCTCGTCATGGCGTATCGAAATTTTTTTGAGGGAAATAACGGCACAAGAGAAATCAGCAATGCGGAAATCATTGAGGCATCGGCAAGTACATACTCCACACGAGTTATTGTCGCGCAAGAAACGGGAAATGTGAGCCCTGCCTACGTAACATTTTATGGATTCTCCCAAGCGGATTTTCTCACCAACGTGAGCACCATTTACTCGGCATTTCAAAACACTCAAGGCTTTGGTGGCGTGGCGGTGCATTACATTGACCCATTTCTGGCACTCAAATGAAATGCTTATCGCGCCAATGGTATTGTTCGCAATTCTTTGCGGAGGGCGCGATGATCGGGAATAGTGCGCGCAACCAAATCCCAAAACTTTTTTGAATGATTAAATTCTCCAAGGTGGCAAAGTTCATGAACAATAACGTAGTCAGAGAGATGGGGCGGGAGGAACGTCATCCGATAATTGAAATTGAGATTTCCCGAACGCGACGCACTCCCCCACCGCGTGCGTTGATTGCGAATGGTAATTCGGCGATACGTAAATCCGTAGTCCTTATTAAAAAGCGCGAGACGCTTTTCAATATGGAGTCGCAGTATCTCTTTCTCCGCCGAAGTTGGCGGAACAAACCGCGGTGTACGACGTGCGATGACTTTTTTCAGTCGAAATAATGGGAAACGAAAATTAACCTTCATGCGTTCAGTATAAACCCTTGTGCAACAAAAAAAGACCTCGAGGGTCTCTTTTGGGGAGTGCATTAAAAAATTAGACAGTTGCTTCGAGTGATTCCTGCGCCTTATCACGAAGTACAATCAACCTTGCAAGAACGCCGGGCTCCTCGCCGGTAACTTCGCCGATGTTTTGCGCAGCCTGAAGTTCGGAGATGAGCGCATTGATTTCGCCGATGCGAAATGAGCGATCAAGAGGCGAAGGAAGGCTCTCGAGATCCTTGATAAGTTCCTGAGCAAGATGAATCCTGTCTTCAGGTAAAACATGGTGTTGTTCATTATTATTCATGTGCTTATTAAAGCAGAAAAATCATTCTTAGTCAATGGTTATCTTTGGGGTTAAAAAATCCCGCAACAAATTGCGGGATTTTTTTATTTGATCAACATGCCGGTCAAGAGGTTCAGTATGAAGCGTTTTTCAAACTTTTCGATCTTGCGAACACCCGTTAAGCGGGCTTCGAGGAGTTTACTATCTTCAAAGATCATAACGAGGGCAATATCGTAACCACTTTCGGGGAAGACGGCATACAAGGGCGACGAGAGTCCGACCCCGCGCTTCGTTGAAATGAGAGGAAGCTTGTATCCGTCAAGCCGAATCTGATATTCACTGAAGCGTTCCGTATCGGCATACGTCGTCAATCGCACTTCCCCGCCATAGAGCACGGCGCGAATACCCGGGCGATCAAGCCGTTCCAAGTTTGGAGTTTGAGGAGTAATACGGAGCGCCGCGAAACAATCTTCTTTACTCATTCCACGGGAAAGCTGCGTTTTGACTAATTCGGCAAATGCATCCACACCCTCGGGATAAAGCTCGGCATTGACCTTTGTTTGAGAAATAGGAATTGGAGCCGATGCGCACCCTCCAAGGAGACTCGCAACAAAAATACCCATCGTCCATACCAGTAAACGTGAATAACCGCTTTTCATAATGCCCTCCTTTGGGCTGCTCAGAAAAACTTCCTTTCTCAAGTTATGCTTTCTTGTATAAAAAAGCAAGGGGGGTAACGCACCCTAAAATACTGTACGTTTGGGGTGCTTTCTGCTAGAATGCTATTTGGTCGCGCAGTGCGCGACTCATTATATTTCAGCATTTTTATCTCCGATTTTGTGAAAGAACGCGTCCGAATCAACAACCAAATCCGTGCCCCGCAATTGCGGGTTATTGACGATGCGGACGGAAATCTCGGAGTGATCTCATTTGAAGAGGCATTGAAGCGTGCGCAGGATAAGGGGCTTGATCTTATTGAGATTTCCCCAAATACCGAGCCACCCATTGCAAAAATCATGGACTATGGTAGATTCCAATACATTACGCAGAAGAAAGAGCGTGATGCACGGGCAAAAGCGCACGTGACCGAGACCAAGACCATTCAAATAAAAATCGGCACCGGAGACCGCGATCTTGAGTTGAAAGCGAAAAAAACCTCCGAATGGCTCAAAGAAGGACATCGCGTCAAACTCGACCTTTTCCTTCCCGGCCGTACGAAATATATGGAACCGAAATTTTTGGAAGAGCGCATGGATCGTGTCTTGCGCCTCGTTTCGGAAGAGTATCGCATTTCCGAACCGCCGAAGAAAAGCCCGAAAGGTCTTACCATTGTGATTGAACGATCGTCGTCCAAGAAACAATCGGGAGATACCAGTCATCAGCAAACAGCAGCAACACCTACATAAATATCATGAAGACAAATAAATCATACGCAAAGCGCGTTAAAGTAACAAAAAGCGGAAAAGTCTTGGTACGCAAGCCCGGCATCAATCATTTTAATGCAAAGGAAAGCCGCACCAACCAACTGAAGAAACGCAGCCGCATTGCACTCCCTATGAGCAGCAAGGCACGCGGACGTTTTCTGTCGAACTTGGGTTAAAATATTTTAGTTAACGTTAACGAAATCTTATGGCAAGAGTAAAACGAGGAGTTACCTCAAACAAACGCAGAAGTAGAGTCTTAAAGGATGCAAAGGGTTTTCGCCATGGTCGCAGCAAGAAAGAAATTGAAGCGAAGGTGGCACTCCGCAAGGCGGGAGCATATCAATTTGCGCACCGCAAAGACAAGAAGAACGACTTCCGTCGCATGTGGCAGGTGAAGATCAACGCCGCCCTTCGCCCTATGGGATATTCGTACTCCAAGTTCATCGGTACGGCGATCAAAAAGAAAATCCTCCTCGATCGCAAGATCCTCGCCACACTCGCCGAGTACAACCCTGAAACATTCACCCGTGTCGCCAAGGAGGTCATGGGAAAATAACTTCAACAAAAAAACACCCTCGAGAATCCGGGGGTGTTTTCATATTTGCGGAACAGAAAGTTTCCGCCTCTATACAGCCTGAATAAATAGTGTAGAACTATACACAGCGTTGTTCTCTCACTCAAAGCGAGGAGATCATGAAAAAACATGTTCGTCTGTGGGCAGGCATAGTAACCGCAATTGCTATTATTCTCTTTGGCATCGAACTGATGCTTTCTCCAATGCGTGCCAATGTTGCAGCGTGGGGAATGTGGGCGGTACTTGATACACTCATGGTTCTTGTTACCCATCGTGCACGAAAAAAAGAGGACCCCTTTCCTTTTCTTGCGGCAGGATGTGCGGTTGGTTCAAGCATTGTCACTGCCGCCCTGCTTCTTCATGGAACATGGCAATGGGGGCACATTGAAACCATTGCACTTATCGGTGCGATCGCTGCGACAATAATCTGGCTCAAGAAAGGAAACGAGGCCGGTGTGCTGGCATTTGTTGCGGCAATCAATATTGCCGGCATGCCACAACTCTTCTCTGCCTTCAACGGCGATGCGGGAACCGGACTTTGGCTTTGGATCGTCTGCGCATGTGCATGCACACTGACACTCATTGCAAAACAAGGTAAGTGGACAATGCACAATGATCTCTTTTCTTCAGCGGGTATTGTCTATAACGGATTGATGATTGCCGGAATTCTTCTCAATATGCATATCAATTAAAACGCCACATTTTGTGGCGTTTTTTCACACTTCGCCACACCAATCGATTTTTCCACGATCGTGTTTTTCAAGATACTCATTCGCTTTTTTAAAATGATTGTTTCCAAAAAATCCTTTGTGGGCGGAGAGGGGCGACGGGTGTGCAGATTCGAGGATAAGATGTTTTGTCTCGTCGATGAGTGTGCGTTTTTGTCGCGCATAGTTGCCCCATAAAAGAAAAACGACATGCTCGTATTCGCGGCTGATGATCCGTATGACTGCATCGGTAAACTCATGCCAACCATATGCAACATGCGAATTGGCTTGTCCTAATTCAACGGTGAGGGATGCGTTTAATAACAGTACTCCTTGCTGTGCCCACTTGGTGAGGTCAGGGTTTCGCGAGCAAACGCATCCGAATTCCATTTCGATTTCTTTATATATATTGAGGAGGGAAGGTGGTACGGGATTTTCGGGAAAACTCGAGAATGCAAGACCATCTGCAACTCCGGGTGTGTGATACGGGTCTTGCCCCAAGATCACCACTCTCACATCAGAAGGTGCGCACATATCAAATGCACGAAACATGGCGCGTGGATGCGGAAAAACTTTTTTCTTCACATATGCCTCCCGCACCTTACTCCGCAACTCCTCAAAATAGGGTTTACTAAATTCTTCTTCAAGTAATGGCTTCCACGCGGGAGCAATTTGTACGGAATGCTGTTGTTCCATGAATAAGCGCAGGATAAATCGATCACTCAGATTAAAACTCAAGTTCCACTTCTTCGCCAGGCTTGGGAACGACTGTATCGAGTCCGAGATAATCACGAATGCGCTGTGCGAGGAACATTGAAGACTTCGGTTCTCCGATAGTAACAAAAATCTTTTTCAGTGTTTCAGCGCCGGTTTCCACAAATTCAATAAGGTGATCCATGTCTTTGTGTCCCGAATAGCCGTGCAGCATCGAGACTTTCGCGCGGATAGCGACATCCTCACCGCCCATGCGCACCACCTTTTCCCCTTCGGAGATTTGCCGACCCGGAGTGCCTGCCGCCTGATAACCGACAAGAAGAATTGCATTATTCGGATCAGTCGCATAATGGCGCAAATGATGAACAATTCGTCCGCCGTTGGCCATTCCGGAACCCGCCATAATGACTTTCGGGCCTTTGGTCTCCCATATCTTCATTGACTCTTCTTTTGTTTCGGTAAAGAAAAGACGAGGAAAACGAAAGACATCATCCCCGCTCTTGATAATATGCTGCGTTTCTTGATTGAAATATTTATTGCTTTTTTTATAGACCTCGGTGGCCTTGATCGCAAGCGGTGAATCAACATAAATCTTCACGTCGGGAAGTTTGTGATGCTCAACCATTTCATTTAATTCAAAAAGAAGCTCTTGCGTGCGCTCAAGTGAAAAAGCGGGTATAAGGAGCACTCCCCCGCGGCCGATGGAATCCGCAATTGTTTTGCGTAAAATTTCTTTCCGCTCCTCACGGCCTTCATGATTGCGATCACCGTAGACCGACTCCATCAAAAGGTATGTCGCACCGGCGATTGAATCGGTATCGCGCAAGAGCGGTGTGGGAGAATTTCCCAAATCACCGGTGAAGACCATGGTAACACCATTCACCGTAAGAAACATCATGGCCGACCCGAGCACATGCCCTGCATCTTTAAACTCGCACGTTACTTCATCGCCAATAGTAAAAGGAGTATAGTATTCATGGGAGCGCCAGAGCTTCATTGTTTGAAGCACATCATCTTGTTCATAAATTGGCGGACGACCGTCACGCACCGCTTCGCGCGCAAGAATACTTACGGTATCGAGAAGCATGATGCGCGTGAGTTCTTCCGTCGGCGGAGTAGAGCAAATAACTCCCTTAAACCCTTCGCGGACAAATTTGGGAATGCGACCAATATGATCGATATGCGCGTGTGTTACAAGAAGCACATCAACCGAGGCCGGATCGATGGCAAATTTTTCTCGATTGCGATCATCGGCAAATTTATCGCCTTGATAAAGTCCGCAATCGATCATGATGCGCTTCCCTCCCGCTTCAAAAAGAAAATTTGATCCCGTTACCGCATCCACCGCGCCGAAAAATCCCACTTTTGCTTTTGTCATATTGTTTTATTATACCCTTTTCTCACAAAAATCATCGCCGCAATGCATGCTCCGATAAAATCATTCACAAGATCGTGCAATGTGTCCCCAAGGTCAATGCCCGATGCGGCAATATGCTTATCAACTTCAAACTCAAATATCTCCCAACCCACTCCGACAAGCAGTGTTGCGGCGATTGCGAATGTAACAACAAAAATCGTGGAACGCTCTTTCGACTTCCCGCTAAAAAGAGAATAATAACTCACGAGCGAAAAAAGCCCCACCCAAAGACCGCCCAAGATGTGCATGGGGATATCCAACCAACGTAAATAAAAATAGAGATGCCAGTGGTTTGCCACGACATTCCCCACCCAGATGATGAAGATCAGTGATACAAGCATCCGTACGGGAAAAGGTTTTGCCATAAGTCTCATTATCCTAACAAAATAGGACTTACGCAAACGGATGAGATTCGCGTTTTTCCGCCCGAGCGATCTCGGAGAAGCTGTACGTGCGAGTACTGCTTCCCGAGTCGGTCGGGAGAAAAACGTGAAGGTCGCCGTTTGCGTAAGTTCTACAAAAAAAGAAAACATCCCGCACGCACTTGGCGTTACGAGATGCTTTCGGAAAAATTGTATTCGGATGGAACCTAAAGAATATTAGGTGGGCAACCTCAACCGAGAACCCACGGGTTACGGTGATTCGGTCAGCCCTGTTCCACGCTTAGGGTTTTTCCGAATACTCTTTTATTATACACAGTTTATCCCTCTTGTTACCCACAGGAAATCCCCAAGAAAAATATAGATAAAATGGACTTTTCCACAGTTATATATTTCTTAAAGCAATATTGAGCGACCTTTATTCCAAGATACCGTCCATGTTGATGTCGTATAACATCTTTTCTGCAATATGTTTGTATCCGATGAGTTCATTCGGGGTAAACCAAATGGCGATTTCACGCTCGGCTTCCGCGACCTGATCAGAGCAATGGACGAGATTGCGTACCGCGCGACCGTCAATGTTCGCAATATCATATGAATCATTCGTAAGATCTCCCCGAATCGTCCCGACATCAGAGGTAAGCGGTTCGGTACCCCCCACCAACTTCTTTACGACACCCACCGCCTGATTCCCCTCAAGCACCATTACGACAACGGGCGAGCAGGTAAGAAAATCGAGTAAGCCGTTTAAGACATCTTGTCCGTACTCAAGTGCGGTCTTTTCAGCCTGCTTGCCTTCCTTCGCGAGATTCGCAATCGTCCGGTCACCGACCTTGGTGCACCATGCATCGTCTTTTCCATAATGCGCCTTTGCTTGCAGACGTGTCGGGAGGATCATTTTCATTCCCACAAATTTGAGACCGGTGCGCTCAAATCGCGAAACGATTTCTCCGGTAAGCGAACGTTGCACGGCATCGGGCTTTAAAATAACAAATGTGCGCTCATATTTCGGATGCATTTTATCCATAGTGAAATTTGGTTACTGAAATACTCAGACAATAATATCGCTCATCCTATCAGAAAATATTCCTTCTGCAACCGTATTCAATATAAAAAGGCTATTTGCCAGAAGGGATGCGCGTCTTGAGTGCTTCCTCTGTTATTGTTCCTTCTTAGAATTACGTGATCGAGCTCTAAGTGCAGAATACATGCCGGCGGCGACTCCGCCGGCAAGAGCTGGCGGGAGACCACTGTGCGATGCTTTTGATCCAGAGGGGACCTCCACTGCAGGACGATCAGCACCGGGATATGGTGCACGCACTATTTCAGTGGCACCCACCGAAGCATCCGACGTACCTGTACCTTGAGATACCTCGGTGGGTTGGGAAATATGAGTAACAACATTCTCAGGACGAGGACCTTCGTTCAACACCTTGATCGCATGTGCACGGCGGAGAAATGCCTCAATGGTCTCCCCTTGTCTTGGGATATATCCGTTTTCTTTAACAAAGCCTTGCTCGATTGCATATTGCTTCATTGCGAGAATCGAGGAAGCATTGGGGAGTGCGGCAATATCTTTTGCCTCTTGTGAAAGCACCGTTGCGGGCTCCCCTTTCACCGCAAGCCACTCCTTGGAAGGATTACCGAAAACATCGCGACCGAAAATTTTATCCGTATCATGAGTCAAATTGACTGTGGCTTCATTCTGCGCGAAAGGAATTTTCTCCTCGGGGGAAAGTTTGTTCCAATCGACTTTTTCATTGACGACTTCGGTCGCTCCCGGTGAAGTTGGCGTCGCAGGTGCACTCTCGGATACCACGCGTTCGCCCACGGTGGCATGAGGAATTGCTTCATCTTTTGGAGCTCCCAGTGGTGCTGAATTCGCTTCCGTGGGCACCGCCGTTCCAGATGCTGCGGATGTGTCGGGCGTTGATACTGCTGTTTCTGCAACAGTGCTTCCGGTGCTTTCTGTAGAAACCGAGCTTGGAGCAGCAGTTCTCCCATCATATAAACGATGCGCATGTTCAATCAATGTTTCATCGCCAATCTTCTTGGTGAGTATGAGGTCATTGAGTCTTCCCACATCGATTTTTTCACCAACACCGATCTTGTCGAGGTTGCCGCTTGCAATGCCGAGCGAACGCACCTCTTCAGGAGAAAGTGTTGCCTTAAAATTCTGAATAATATTTTCTTGCGCCTCGGGCGAGAAATCATTCATCACATCAAGATGTTCTCGGGCAATACGAGTCAAATTTTCTCCCGGCTTCACCGTGTACTCAAATGTGGCAACTTCCCCATCATCGGTTGCTCCAACATTTTCGGGTGCACTTACAGGCGCAACAGGTGTTGAGGGGGATTTTTCCATAATTGCGGCGATCTTTTGGTCAATTTCGCCTCTCGTCATACCCATCGTTTCAGCAATGGCATTCTTCTCCTGCTCAGTGGTTGCATTCATGTATTCTTCAAGTACTTTCACTTCCGACTCTGCTGCGGAAGAAAGATCGGCATCAGGTAATTTTATGGATGCATTGTTTTGGATGCCTTCTTTTATGGCTGCAAGCTGCTCCGGAGTAAAGTGTGCAGAAGTTTCGGCCGGAGAACGAACCCCGACAGGCTCCACTTCACTCAGAGTGCCACCACCGCTCTCCACCACATGTGCAACAAGGGCACCGCCGAATGCAAATGCCGCACCGTACATTGCCGCCTGTTTTGTAGTCTTTAGAATATATTCTTTTTGCGCCGCGGAGATGTTTTGCTCACGAAGGTTGAGCATGTCGGTAAGACGTTCTTCCGTACTTCGCTTATCCTTACGCCACTCGGGAGAGACCAGGAGATCGATTTCCCCTTCATTATTTCCTTCATCGCTCACGGCAACCACGCCCTTTGCCTTTGCAAGAGCGCGCAGCAATTCATATTGATTGCGGATGCGCTCGGGTCCGGAACCAAAGTTGATCAATCCTTCATTTAACTTACGTTCAGAATAAAGAATACGCGTACGAAGCTGCTTGCGCAGTTCCCCCTGCTCCTCCTCACTCGCCTGTTCCATTTTTGCAGTTAACTCAGCGAGCTTACCCACGAGTCCGCCGCGTACCGTTACCTCTCCGGTTCTTTCGTCTTTAAGAGACACCGCCGCATCGACAATGTTCCGCTCGGTACCCATTCCCTTCAACGCTTCCTTGATCTCACTGATACGACTAAGTGCACTGGTGTCGTACAAAAAGTTTTCTTTGCTCCTGATCGCCTCAAGTTCACTCATTAATTGTTTCCGCTGTGCACTATTATCCTCAGTGCGCAAACCGACTTTTGCCAGTGTCTCCCGTTCTTCCAGTTCAGTGATCGCGCGTTTGCGCCCCATCACCCCTCCCGTCACGGCACCCGCAAGCGGAGCGGCAACAAGCGAACCATAAGCAAGCACTTGGGATGCGCCGAATGCCGCCGCCGTGCGAATCGTTCCACCGAGCGCCATCATGCCGCCGCGCGTCTTTGCAAGATCGAGCAGTCCCGCCTTCCATGCATTTTGGTCTTTGATATCGGCAAGTTGCTCTGCAACACCAGGATGCGTATTGAAAAATTGCGTAAAGGTAATGCGTCGCTCAAGTTCATTGGCGTCGATAAGGGCTCCCTCAGTGCCACTTTGACTTTCAAGAATAGGGAGAATACGCTCAAGCGCCTTGTGATATTCTTCTTCTGTTTCTTCAAAAGCTCCACGGTCGCTCGCATTTGCGTTCCGTTCTTTCCACGAATGAGGCAATGCTGCATATACTCCCGCCATCCAGTTGAAATTTTTAATCTGTTCGTTTTGCTCCGGAGAGAGCGTGCCACCAAAATCTTCGGGTGTAAGGAACTTAAGTTGGAGTTTCCCCTCTTTCATTTCCGCATCGGGACCTTCAGATGCCTGCCGTGAAAGTTCGCGAATATATTCCGTTTGATCAATTTCACCGCTAAAAATATCTTGAGCGAGCTCCTTCTCGCGCTCGGCAAGCATCTTTCGTTTAAACATACTCATTCCCGCTTTCTGCCACGTTTCCTTATGTCGGAATTGCGCAAGGCCGACGGCAACTTTTGCAAGTCCGCCCATAAGTCCCTGTTTGCGCACAAGTGATTTTTCAAAGGGCGTAAGGTCAACACCAAGTGCCTTGTACCGCTCACGATACTCTTTCAATGCCTCTGTCTTAATCTGCGAAACGGCATAATTATTCAGCTCCTGATGGACAAGAAGCTTCCGTCCTTCGGAAAGGGCGGCAAATTCAGGGATATTTGCCAATGCTTCCGACTCAATATTAAATGTTTTTTTGAATTGCTCGGCCACAAGCGGTTCGGGGAGTGCGGGATCCAGAAAAGGTACGGGGGCAACTTCCTCACGAGGTTGCATGCTCTCCAATTGTGCCGCATACCATTCATCCAATTCCTCATCCTGCTTAATCAAGCGCCTCGCTTCTTCGAGACCCTCTTCACCACGACCATGCGCCGCGTTAATTGCATTGCGTAATTCGGATTTTTGCGCAAAATAGTTTTCCTGTATCGTACTCAGTTCCGCAAGCGGAGATGCTGCGGCGGTTGGTTCTTCGTTTTCTTCCGTCATACGATCTTCCATTCCATTTGGTATACGAGGTGCGACCGATGACGTCTCCACTGTTTCATTCTTTTCTTCCGCTGTTGATTGATTTAATTGATGCACACGAAGAGCCTCCTCTGCTTCGGCAAGAGTGTCAAACCGCCAACCTTGCCCGCTTTCATTCTTGATAAAATAAAAATTGTCTACCGGCACGATCGTATTGGAGGGTTTACCAGCTTTTATCCATTCCTCCTGCATGCGTTGATAGAGGCGAACTGTTTCTGCTGCGTCAGCATCAAAACTGGCAATCTTTTCCTCAAGCAATGCGGGATCACCGCCTGCTTCTAAATAAGCTTTTCTATAAAAATCATCACTCGCTGTTTTCACAAAGTCCGGGACCTCCAATCCCTGCGCCACCTGCGCACGATAATGACGAGACAGTGCGTTTCGTCGAGCCCAAAACTCCGGCGTTGACTCAAAATCTACAGTTCCCTCCGCTTGCCCGAGTGCTGCATCAATAATAGGCTGTTCATTCGACGAATCTACCCTCGTAACTTTTTCAGGTACTTGCTCCGCTGTTGCTTGAGTTAACGGATGCGTCTTGAGGTACTCCTTCACTTGAGGAAGATCGGAAAACTTGCGCAAAATATGCTCGGGAACAGTTTCGGGGTACCCATCAGCAAAGGCTTTTAATACATTGTCTTTGAGTGAAAATTTTTTAAGCGCACGCTCTTCGAGCTTTTCAATATCTCTTGTCCCTCGCGCACCCAAAACATTACGGCGAAGTTCGTTCGCATCAACAGCGGAAATTCGTTGGCCTTCTTTTAATGTGATGTTTGCGTCCACAAGTGCGTCATAGACTTCTTTGGGTGCCCTGCCTGAAACATCGGGTGTACGATGACGATAGGTTTCCTCGGGAGATTGAGGAGCGGGATCAATTGTTTCATTTGAAGGTGAGGGAAGTTCTTCGATGTTCACCGAAGGAGCGGGAGGATTTTGTTGAATATCCTGCGGCGGGGTATTTTCCTTTTTCAATTCATTGCGGCGTTCCAATTCACGCAGTGCAATAGCACGCACTTCTTCATTGCGCTGATTCTCCGGCTGGCTCAACTTCACCAACATATCTTGCGGGAGATCATGAGGATTCACATCCCCTGCAAGAATGCGGCCCGCGAGTCCTGTCGGATTGACCTGTTTTGCTTCTTTCTTTTCTTTCTTCTCTTTTTGAGGTTGTGGCGATGGAGCAGGGCGAGTGCGCAAGAGCTCTTCATAGCGCGGTTTTGCATCGGCTAAAAATTGTTCAACATCTTGTCTGCGTGAAGTAATACTCTTGTCGATTTTTTCAGGAGGGAGTGCCTCAATATCGGCAAGAACTCCTTGGGCTCGTTTGAGATCACTGCGCAGTTGAGTAAATTCTTTCGGGTCAAATGCTTTCGCCTCACCGACAACCTCGGCAACATCCGTGATGGCCGCTTCCGGCTCATGAGTTTTTGCAACCGAATCCTCCGCTTCCTCAACATCTTCGCCTACAGGAACCATATCGCGAATACGCGCAAGTTGCTCCGCAAGTGATTCTTGGACTTTTTGGATTTTGGGGGAACTCTGTTGGGACTGATCGCTCGGGATTGGAACTTCTTCTTGAACTATGGGTGGTTCGGAAACTTCTGCGTTCTCAAGTGGAAGCTCAATGTCAAACTCTTCTTCTTCAGTAACCTGAATTCCTCCTTCATGCCCCGTAAGAATCGCCTCAAGATCAACGAGGGGAAGATCAAACTCTTCTTCCCCTTCAATGTCTTCGAGAATCGCTTTGCCATTTTCGATAGCAGTAATACGAAGTCTTTTTCCGGGAGCAAATGGGAGATTGTTGAGCTCACTCCCCACTTGGAGCAGAGATTCTGAAGATTCATGGGGTTTACGAGGAAAGTCTTCGTTCATATGGTTAAATTATACAAAAAAATTATGAAAAGTCAATGCCTTCAAAGACTTTTAAGGGGGCGACACTTTTATTGTACCGTTCTCTTCTAAAAAACAAAACTCGCCTTTTGGGCGAGCCGTGCTCTGATGAAGTCCCCTACGATGTCGCCTCGCGATAAGGATCTGGGGCTGCGGCGGGAGGAGACACCGGAACGGGGGGTGCACTGGAAAGAGGCGTATCAACAGCAACAGGAGGGGGTGGTGGCACAACAACCTGAGAAGAAACAGGTGGGGATATCGGTGATGAGACAGGCGGAAGCCCCGCAAATGCAGTTCTGAATTGATTCGTTGGAGTAAGAGGTGGCGGAGCGGCTTGAGCAGGCACTTGAATATCCGCTCTACTCATGGGCGGTGCTTGCGGCGGAAGTACGGCGGGAATGGTCGCGGAAACTGGGGCGAGTGCGGCGGGAGTTGCCGGTGAAGCAGGGTGCAGAGGAGCTGCAGGAGGTGCGGGATGGAGGTATTTACCCATAATACTTTCATCGACGATTTTCCGATCTTTACCGAAACGCAAATAGGAGAGATTTTTGAGCTGTTCGACAATCTCGGGATTTCCCGAAGGTGGAGGAAGTGTCTCAATATTGAATGGGGGAATCGGTTTTCCGTTTATCAGCATTTTAAGATATGCATTACGATTATCGATTTTCATAATATCCGCCGCAGTAAATGTCGGAGCGAACTGCGACTCGAGAAACTGCGCATCCTCCGTACCGACACGAAATACCGCCATGGAGCCGACGTTGCCGAACACGGCATCTTTGATCACCGGATCAAGTTGTGCAATAAATTGATGCGCAACATTCAAGGAAAGTCCGTACTTACGCGCCTCCGAGAGTATCGAAGAAATGGAATCGGTGGAAATATTTTGAAATTCATCAATATAGAGATAAAAATCGGGAAGCGTCTTGCCATATGCATCAACACGCGAAAGTGCCGCCATAAGGATCTTTCCGACAAGAACAAGGCCGATCAAGTTGGCATTGATGTCGCCCAACCGTCCCTTTGCAAGATTGACCAAGAGAATTTTCTTGTTATCCATAACATCGCGAAAATCAAATGAAGATTTTTCCTGCGCAATGATGGGGCGCATGATGTCGTTGGCAAGAAAGACATCGAATTTGTTGGTGATATAGGGGATCATGTTGGCAAGCCCCGACTCACCCGAAGTCTTCGTGGCAATGTCGCGCCAAAACTGCACGACGATCGGATTCTTACAGCGCGAGAGTTTCAGATTGCGGAAACTGGCATCAGCCAATACGCGAGGAATTTCCAAAAGCGTATTTCCTGTTTCCGGATCTTCCATCACGAGCATTGTTGCATTGCGGAAATATTGCTCGAATGCCGGCCCCATGGATTCGGGGCTCGATGCATAGAGCTTCTTAAAGATCGAGAACAGCTCATTGACCACAAAAATCTTCTGCTCCGGCTTGTTCAAATCATACTCGAGCATGTTGAGTCCGAACGGGCGAGGGGTGTACGATGGATCAAAGTAAATCACGTCCTCCACGCGCTCCTTGGGGATATTGGCAAGAATATCCTGCACATCACTTCCATGCGGGTCAATGAAGCAGACCCCATGCCCGGCCTTAATGTCATCAACGATCATATTCTTCAAGAGTGTCGTCTTACCGGTACCGGTCTGTCCGATCACATACAGGTGGCGCAAGCGATCGGCTTTTGTCATACGAATCTCATGTTTTTCTCCGCGATATTTATTGATGCCGAGGAGTGTCCCTTCCGTCGGCAAATCAACGGGGGCGGGTGCGTTTGCCGCTTGTACCGTTTTGAGTTGCGGAGCTTCGGCGCGCGCAATCGTTGTGGGGAAATGATAGATCGTCGCAAGTTCCCTCGTGTTGAGCACAAGAAAGTCATCATCACGGTCACGGAAAGTAAAATTGCGAAGTAATGCGGTGAGTTCACCTTTCTCTTTGCGCACAAATCGAAGTCCATTCCCTTGCGGACGAGTATATTGATTGAATGCGGATTCGATCGAAGAGAGGATTTCATTTGCACGATCACGCGTTCCCGCCGACGCAACAATACGCATGTTCACTTTCACGAACGGAGCCATGAGCTTTTCTTCCAACATCTCAAGCGCCTTATCGCGAAATTCAAGCGTGTGATTGTCGGCTTTTGCGGGATCGATCTTCGGAGGAGGAGATTTGAATAAGCCGGAAACGGTTTTCATAATATCTCCCGAGAATGACAATGGAATATTGAGTGCCGCTTTGATGGGTGTTCCTTCTCTGATTTTTCCGATGGCAAATTTTATTTTTCCGGAAATAGCATCGCGATCAGGGGTTACCACCAACTGAAGCGATGCGCCTTCACCGTCGCGAGAAATTTTTGAAAATGAAGAAAGGAGTACGCGGAGCGGATCTCCTTCGGCCTTAGACATATCGGCGATAGGAAATGCGAAGTTGGTTAAATTGGTCGCCGTTGATGCAAGCGTAACACCTTCGAGATTAAAAATGTTATAGTCGCGTACCACTTCTTCAATTTTCGCCTGAGGGAAACTCCCGAAGAGCTGCTGTTTAAACTTCTCACGGTGCTCATCCTTAATCGCGATGTAAAAAACAATATCGGAAGTAAAGTTGGACATTGCCAACTCAAGGGTAAATCCTGAATCTTCCTTGACATGCTCACGATCTGCCGGGAGTAAGCCCGCAAAAAAACGTTCCATTGATTCGAGGGATTGCGTAAGTGTCGGCATTGTTTCCCCTGCCGCATGGGGCATGGTTATTTCATAAACCGTTTTTCGAAGCGTATTGTTCAAGTCCGGCTCTTTCTCAAGTCCGGGAACCAATGCGCCCGTCTTTATGTAATGCACCAACACGCCGTGAAAATCGTCTTCCATATGAGGACTCTGCAACTCACGCACAACCTTTAATGCATTTAATATGCCCTTTTCAAGAAGAATACGATACACTTCGCGCATTTTTTCACGATGAGAAAGCGAACTTAACAAATTGACCGATTCCTCAAACTTGGGATCTTCTAAAATAAGATGTTCTTCAAGACGTTCTTTTGGATTTTCGTGGCTATACGCGATAATTTCATTGGAAATAATCGTCTCTTGCCGAGGGGGCGGTGCGCCTTCCTGCTTCAGCTCCGCTTCTTGGGTGCGCACCCGTTCTCGGAGATACTGCAATTCTTCTTCGGGCGAAGTAAACTTGGGTGCATTAAATTGTCCTTCATGTTCCATACGTGCATCACATTATAGCAAAACTTCAACCTACGAGTACATCTCTTCTTTTTTCTCCTTGAGCACCGCCGAAAACGAATCGAAGAATTCAAGTACGAGCTTGAGCGGCAATTCAATAAAGAAGTCGAGGAAAATCGCAATAAAATTCAATCGTTCAAAACGCGTTACCAAAAAACGCCCGACGGAGACAATAGGGAGCATCGAAAGCTCGAGCAGTGAACGGAGAAATCCCTCGCGCTGTCCGGAAAGCTCCATTCGACGCGCAGCAACGCGGATACGAAAACCGAAATAGAGCACCAGTGCCAAGAAAAGCATAAAGAAACCGATATCAATCGCATGGAAGCCAATCGCATCAAGACCCTCGGTAATGCCAAAAAGCATCGCTCCGAGTATGGCAACATACACCGCAAACGCAATATCATTCATAATGCCGCGCATGTCTTGCTTCACGGTAATACGTGGAAGCATACCCCCATAAACGATATCGCCAATGAGTGCGACCAAGCGTTCGGTATTTTTTGCCCGTGGAGATGTAAGTCCGAGCGTTAACACAAAAAGCAATATGGGGTGAAAAAATATATTGATAAGAATTGCAAGATAATTAAGCGATTGCTTAAACACCGAAACAGCGACCGATTCAACCGCAAGTGCCAAGAGCGTTTTGGTGCAAAAAATATAAATCACCGCACGCCATGCTCGTCGTGATGCGCGCGCAATATCTTCACGATATTTGGTGAGAATGATATCCCGAATACGTGCGTCAAAACCTTCGCGATCCCCAGTCAGTGTGCTGATACCCGGGCCATAGCGTTTGATCAATTCATACAACACAAGCATTGCGACAGACACATTACGCATGCGTGGAACAAGTTTTTTTCCAAATGCATGTTCGAGAAGAAGTTGGGACTGAGTAACAAATTGCGGAAAAGCTTGAGCCATGTGCTGCATTCCCCCCTCTCCTTCTTGCTCCCAGTTGGGATATTGGAGTCTCCATAACTTATACACCAACAGTGCGGTGTCCGCACCGAAGAGACTGCGCCATGAAGCAATATAAACGAGAGTTGTTTTTTTCTCTTCGGCAAGCGGAGCATAGTGCGCCAGATCAAGCGAATCAAGCGTAATACGAGCCAATGTTGCAACCGTTGCTTCTTCATTGTGCGTGGGATACAGCGTATCTTCAATCGCACCCGCAATGATATCGAGCAGTCGGCTGCGTAAGCGAATAAACTCGGGACCACCCGTCTCTGCTTCCACGCGAAGACTCAAATGAAGAAAAGCTGTGATCGTGTGCATGACCGCATCTTCAGTAGCGCGTGAGACGGAACGTTTCGGAAGATATCCTCCGCGATAGAGGTCGCGCAGGAGCATCGTGGTGATGGTTTTCGGATCTTCCGAAAACCACATGACCCGCTTTGCGATACGACGAATGGCATGACGGCGAAGAAAATGTTCTTCTTTATTATCGACCGCACTGCGAATTTTCTCATACGCGACTCCCGCCTGATCGGAAATCTGGCTCAGAAAAAACGGCGGCTCTTGTTCGCTTTTTTCTTCCCCCCCATCATCGGAAGGAATGTTTCCCAGAAAAGAAATGAGATCGCGAAGTGGTAAAGAGAGATTAGATGAATCTGTGCTCATTACTCTATAGTATAGCAAAACGGAGACTTAAGAGCCTGTCTAAAGAGTGGTAACGATCTCCGGGCCACTCTCGGTAATCACAATAGTATGTTCAAAATGTGCTGAAAGTGAGCCATCTTCGGTGATAATGGTGTAGCCATCAGGGAGAATACTGATATCTTCGGCGCCGAGCATAAACATCGGCTCAAGCGCCAAGACCATGCCGGATTTCAAGAGTGGCCCCGTCCCTTTACTGCCGTAATTGGGAACATAGGGATCTTCATGGACTGCGTGGCCGACACCGTGTCCGCCGAGTTCGCGGACTATTCCGTAGCCATGAGTATGAGCCACTTTTTCAATTGCCGCACCGATATCGCCGATACGCGCCCCCACTTTTGCCACCCTGATTCCCTCATACAAACCCCGCTCGGTTTCCTCAAGCAATTTTGCGAGGGGTGGGGGAATCTTCCCAACGGGAACCGTGAGTGCCGCATCGGTAATCATTCCTTTGTGTGTAAGTCCAAGATCGATGGAGACAATATCACCCTCGTTAAGGACGCGATCACCCGGAATGCCGTGCACAATCTCATCATTGACCGATACGCACAATGCCGCCGGAAACGGCTTCCGTGCACCGTGGGGAGTGTAGTTTTTAAATGGTGGAGTGTCCCCTCCCTCGCGAATAAGACGCTCCGCAACCTGATCAAGATACGCTGTTGTTACTCCGGGCTTTATTTCCGCCTTTACCGCCTGAAGTACCGCCGCCAATCGTTTTCCCGATTCGCGCAATAACTCAATTTCTTCTTTTGTCTTAAACTTTGCCATGTGTCGATACTAACACGTGCGTGGGTCATCGAAAAGCAACCATTCCTTCGCGTTGGAGACGTTTCTGTTTTTCTTCAGTGCCGCGATTATAACCGCCCGGTTTGCCGTCGCTTCGCACGACGCGATGGCAAGGTATCCGGGAGTTGTAGTTTTTATTCAAAATATTTCCAACCGCGCGGAAAGCTCCGGGTGAGCCTGCGCGCCGCGCAACTTCTTTATAGGTCAGCACGCTTCCCCGAGGAATTGTCGCAACAACGGCAAACACTTTTTCGGTGAAACTTTTTTTCATCATAGTAATAGTATTACTGCATTTCAGAATTTTCAAATTTGGATGCAATGCGACGGCTTGGACTGAGGCAGTGTTTGAGAAGCTGTATCATTATACTGCTTCCAAACCTGGAGAAGGAAAGGCGAGCAGGGCGCCAAATTGGGAAATTTTGTTTTATTCACCAAACACATTGGCGATGATTTCCCGATGCACCTCTTCAATGGAGCGCTCGCCGTTGATTTCGATGAAATCATAATCCCGATCGCGGCGATAATGGTTGATGGTGGGGAGGACATCATGATCGAACCAATCAAGTCTTTTATTGATGCTTGCTTCGGTATCATCCTTGCGTCCCTCTTTTTCGGCGCGTGCCATGAGGTGATTGAATGACCATTCACGATGCACTTTCAAATAAATCACCGTTGGCTGCTCACGTTTGAAAAACTTCATGGCAATATCCAAATGATGCGCTTCGGAAAGGGTGCGCGGCGCTCCGTCAAGAATGATATGTTCATTTCCCGTCAGATGTTTCACAAACAGATCAGACCAGATCCACATTGCAAGAAATGAAGGTTGTAATCCTCCTTTCTCTTGGACACCGCGCGCGATCGACGCGGCATACGAATCGCCTTTGATGAACTCGCGAAAATGCTCTCCGGTTTGCACATAAAAAATGGGTATGGAGGGGGTTTTCTTTGCAAGGTATTCCTTCACCAAAGCGACTTGTGTTCCCTTGCCCGACCCCGACGCTCCGATAAAAATAAAAGTTTCTTTATTCATGAATTGAGTATACCCGCAACATTCCATTCCTCAAAACGCTCAGCTTGACTCGCATTATTCTTTTGCTAGGATCAACCAAGAATTGAAAAAGGGGTTCATTGTGACCAAAAAGCTCACGGTTTATGATAAGACGAAACGACTACTTCAAGAAAATGAGGGTGAGGTGCTCAAAGCGATGATGGAGCACCCATTTTGGCCAAGAGCACTTGAGCTCCAAAAGTCTTATACTCGCATCGGAGATGACACCAGTGGCAAAGTTTCTGTGGCATTCGCTCCAGATGCTGATGCATGGGTAGAAATATGGTCACATCTCGACCCTCAAGAACATGGTTTCGCTCATCGTTTTCGTTGTGCATTTGGCGGCGGCGAAAGCTTGCGTGTACGCAACGCGCTCCTCATGCTTGCACTTGCAATCAAGCTCGACAACGACGCATTCCCCCAAGACCATCGTAGAAAAATCAAAGACCCGCAGTAAGCGGGTCTTTTTGTGCCTGATATAGAGGGGTCTGCAATTAGTATTCCCTCATCGACAACTGTGCATCCATCTTCTTGATGAGATCAAGCACAACAGAAACCACAATGAGAAGGGCCGTACCGCCGATGGCGAGCGCTTGATTGCCGGTGATGGATTGCATTGCAAGCGGAAGCACGGCAACAGCGGAAAGGAAGAGTGCTCCGGCAAATGTGGTACGCGTGAGGATTTTTGCCAGATGTTCAGCAGTAGCATTGCCGGGACGAACGCCGGGGATAAATGCGCCGGACTTTTGAAGGTTTGTCGCGATGGCCTCAGGATCGAAGGTAACTGCCGTGTAGAAATACGTAAAGACAAAAACAAGCACAAAATAGAATGAAGAGTACACCCAACCGTGAACGAAGTAGGTTTTCAAGAATTCACCGATCGCCTGCAGATACGAATGTCCGGAAAGACCCGCCAAAAATCCGCCGATAAGTTGAGGGAAAAGCAAAATTGAAAGTGCAAAGATAATTGGAATGACTCCCGCCTGATTCACGCGAAGTGGCAAGTACGTTGATACTCCTCCGTACATCTTTCCCCCGCGCACGCGCTTGGCATAGGTAATGGGAACGGGACGTTCCGCCTCCGTCATAACAATAACACCCGCAATGATCGCGACACCAGCGGCAAGGAAGGCGATATAAAGAGGGATCTGGGAAGGATCGTAAGAGGTAAGCGCCTGTGAGGCAACAGTGGGGATTCGAGAAACAATACCTGCAAAAATGATGAGCGACACACCGTTCCCCACGCCAAATTCCGAAATGAGTTCGCCAATCCACATCAAGAAGAGCGATCCTGCGGTAACAACAAGGACGTTCATAAACATATCAAAAGGATTTAACTGCCCAAGCACTCCTTGCCGTGCAAGCAGTACCAAGAGACCATATCCCTGAAGTACTGCGAGGGGGACGGTGAGCAAACGCGAGTATTGCGTAAACTTTTTGCGGCCAAGCTCGCCTTCCTCGTGATACATTGCCTTCAACTTGGGCGACATCATGGTCAAGAGCTGCATGATGATCGAAGCGGTAATGTATGGTCCGACACCAAGCATCACGATCGAGAGATTTGAAAGACCGGAACCGGAAAACACGTTCAAAATTCCCGCAAACTGGTTATTCGCGAAGAATTGCGTGAGTGCATCATTATCAACTCCCGGAATGGGGATGATCGCGGCAATACGAAATACAACCAACGCTCCGATGACGAAGAGGATGCGCTTGCGCAATATCGGGTCTCCCAACATTAATCGAATTTTGTGTGAAAAATTATTCATGGTGATGATCGCAAATTCTTGATTTTCAGTCTCATGCAGTACCGCGTCCTCACTCGTGACTGAAAACGAGTAACTCCACAAAACTACTGAACACTTCCCCCCGCCGCCTCAATGGCTGTTTTGGCCGCTTCTGAAAAAAGACAACCGGAAACCGTAATCTTTTTGGTCAACTTTCCTGTTGCAAGAATCTTCACCTTGGGAATACGTCCGGCGCGCTTCGTGATGAGCTTCTTCGCAAGGAGTGTCTCGGGATTCACTGCATCTCCCGATGCAAATGCCATTTCAATAAGTGCGAAGTTTACCGGTAAAGGCTTCACTTCAAAAGACTTGTTCACATTCTTGCCGCGACCGCGAGACTTTGGATACTTTTTGATAATATCGCGCATTTCAGGACGCATGCGATGACCGGCGCGTGCCTTCTGGCCTTTTGTACCGCGACCTGCGGTTTTACCGCGCTTTCCTCCGCGTGCAACGCGCTTTTCGCTTTTATTCTTATGGATTCGTTTGAGTTGGTGTAATTGCATAAGCCGTTCTAAATTATTTTGCAGCAGTGGTTACTTCATCTTTCTTTTCCGCATGAGGACGAGTACGATGACGAATTGTTGAAAGTGCGTCAATTGTTGCACGTGCCATGTTGAGTTTATTTTTTGATCCGCTCCAAATCTTTGCCGTAACATCGGTAATACCCGCGAGTTCGAGCGCATTGCGCACTGCCGATCCGGCGACAAGTCCGCGCGATGGTGCGGGCATAATGGCCACACGCGCACTTGAGGATTTTGCGGAAACTTCGTGAGGAATGGAGTTTGTCTTCGTAAGCTTTACGGTAATCATGTGCTTCTTTGCATCCTTTGCCGCCTTATCCATTGCCATCGAAATATCTCCCGCCTTTCCGGTACCAACTCCAACCTTTCCCTTACGATCTCCAATGATCATCGCAACGCTGAAGCTGAAACGGCGACCACCTGCAACCACACGCGCCACACGGCGCACATCGATCGACTTCTGATCATACTCGGGCTTCACGCGCTCAGGACGAGGACGTCCTCCTCCACGCTTGTCGCCACCTTTGCCTCCTCCGCCACGACCGCTTCCACCACGTGCGCCTCCGCGAGATCCTCCCGCATTGCGTCCGCGATCACCGCCAACGCCAAATGAGCGTGGGGTAAATCCTGCGGGTTTTGCTCCCGTTTGCGGCGCAGGAGTCTTTGCTGCTGGCGCGACTTCTTTAGGTTGTTGTTTTTCTTCGTTCATATGATTTTAAAAAGTGAGTCCTCCTTCGCGTGCGGCATCGGCAAGCGCTTTGACACGGCCCGCATACAGAAAACCTCCGCGATCAAAAACAGCGCTGGTAATGTTTTTTTCCTTTGCCTGAAGTGCAATCGCTTTGCCCACTGCCTGTGCACGCTCAAGCTTTGTTCCTTTTGTTGCCTTTGTGTCGCTTGCCGCGGCAAGTGTTATCCCTTTCGTATCATCGATAAGCTGAGCACTCACATGTTTTGCGGAGCGAAAAACAGCGAGACGAGGAGTGGTTCCCGTTCCTGAAATTTTTGCGCGAATGCGGTTCTGACGACGCATACGGTGATATTTTTTTTGCTCGATCTTTTTCATAATATTGTTCGTGAGTTTTTTTGTTGATGATGCGACCACTATGCACTCTTCTTGCCTTGCTTGCGACGAATGATCTCGTCGGAATAACGAATACCCTTTCCTTTATATGGCTCGGGCTCTTTCCATGAGCGCACCTTTGCGGCGAATGCGCCAACAAGCTCTTTATTAATTCCGGAAATGGTAATCGATCCCTTTTCGGTTGCCACCTTGAGTCCTTCGGGAACGGGGAGAATGACCGGGTGAGAAAAACCGAGTGCCATGTGCAAATCAGCACCTTTGATATCCGCCTTATATCCCACACCCTCAATCAACAACTTCTTTTCATAGGCTTGGTTCACACCGGCGATCATATTCTTGATATGCGCAACAATCGTACCCAACATTGGCTTGTCGTCGCGATTTGTGCTCGTGAGTGCGACATTCATTTCTTTGTCAGACATCGTGATTGCCGCAACATTCGGGAATGTGCGCGAAAGCTCACCAAGCGGGCCTTTGACTTTTACCGTGCTTCCCGTGATGGTTACTTCGGTTTTTTCAGGGATAATGATAGGTTTTTTTGCAAGACGTGACATATATTTACCAGACTTTACAGATTATTTCTCCGCCGACATTTTCTTTACGCGCCTCCGTGTCCGTCATAATTCCTTTCGGTGTCGAGAGAATAAAGATTCCATGACCCTGAAGAACGGGTTTCAATTCTTTTGCGGCGATGTACATGCGGCGGGAAGGACGCGAGACACGCTCCATTCCGCGTACATGAGGAGTGCGCGGAGCGTCATAGACAATCCCCACTTCCAATACGCGTGTCGAGGTCTTTCCTTTGCGAGTCTTCTTTGTGACATGAGTGATATAACCCTCCTTTACAAGCACGTTGGCGATGCGCAATTTCATGTCGGAAAACGGCACGAGGGTGGTCGTTTTATTTGCAACACCGGCATTCCGGATGCGCATAAGCATATCTCCAATAGGATCAGTGATTACCATGATGATTTTGTGACTCCGGGAATCTTTCCCTCATTTGCTAATTCGCGAAAACAAATACGGCACAGATCAAAATCGCGCATATATCCGCGCTTTCGACCACACTTAAAGCAGCGATTCACTGCGCGTGATTCAAACTTTGGATTGCGCTGACGCGCGATGGTAGACTTTTTTGCCATAAATGAAATTAATCAGAGAGGCCGTTAAAACGGATCTCCTGCATTCTCCCAATATCGCGCCTATTTTCTTTTAGGTCCCATAGTGAGGCCAAAAAGGAGAGAGGCGGATTAAAGAGAACGATTGAGCCATCCTAGCAGGAAGCCTTTTTTGTGTCAAATCACCCGCTCGGCTCTCTTTTATTTTGTGCCTAGTCCTCGGGAAGCCCTGCGGGGGCAACAAAATAAAAGAGAGCCTCGCTCTGAGGAAATTCCTGCGAAAGGTTTTTTCAAAGGGTGCTCTCAAAAGTTTGCTGTCCGAGCCAACAGAAAAACCCATTGCAAAAAACTACGGCTAGCTCTTACGCAACGCACCAAGCAGCATTTTGAAGCTTTGGTGGTTGAGCGGGAACTCTAAAATGACATGGAGAAGGCTTAAGAAGAGGAGTGCAAAAACTCCAAATTGGTAGTTCCATGCGTACACCCCGACCGCAAGAAACCAGCCGATAAGGATTGCGACGAGTCTTCGCTTGGACATGCGATGCCAACTGATAACCGAGGTTTTGGAAAACCAATTCAAATAATGATAGGTGTAAGCAAATGCGATAAATCCCATCAGTCCAAGCGCGGCCTGTGAGTGGAAAATATCTACTGCGTGAGTAGGAGCAAAATGCCCAAGAAGAAATGAATTGAGAATGGCAAACGGGGCATACATTTCTTGAATCTGCGAGGAAACACCTTGTGACAGAGAGGGGAAAAAGAAAAAACTCAGCGCGCAGCAAAAGAAGACGAGTAACGAGAAAAATCCCGAACGACTTTTGGATTTAAGTGCGCCAACAAGAATAAAAATTCCGGTAAAGAGAAATACATGAATGAGGGTGGGCAACAAAATGGCAAGTGCGATCTGTAATTGCGCCGCTGCGGGCCAAAAAATAAAAACTCCAAACACGAAGAACGCTAATAGTGCGCTGATCAAAAGTGGTGATCGAGACTTTGTGGCAAAGAGATATGCCACGAGAAATGCGAGCACCAAGAAAGGAGGGCTAAACGGACTCAAAAAAGAAAACAATACTGCACCGGGAAACATAAGGAGGCACAGACCAACAAGCCACCATGCACGACTGCGGCCCCCCGCATAATATCCATGCTGATCAAGCCAAGAAATTTCGGTCAAATAATGGAGTGGACCCAAGACCGCGTAGGCGAACAAAAAAAGCTGAAAAGGAAGAACAAATGCAGCCGCACAGGAACCGAGCATGAGTCCGATATTGAGATAGTTTACCTGATTGACATTCATAGATACCTTATTCAAACGAGTGATCATCACACGAGCGCAAAATGCTATACTTTCAGTATATGCCATCCTCACGGGAAATCACAACAATGGAGAAGGCCGCGCGCGCGGCGGGGGAAATTTTGAAAAATTATTTTGAAACTCCTCTTGTGGGTGAACAAAAAATAGATAAAAGTTTCGTAACAAAAGCCGACAGCGAAGCCGAATTGGCGATTCGCAACGTACTTGAGAAAAATTTTCCGGGTTTCGGAGTGCTTGGTGAAGAATGCGGAAGTATCACGGGTGAGTGCGAAGAATGCTGGATCATTGATCCGCTTGATGGCACAGCAAATTTTATGAATGCGATTCCGATTTTTTGTATCTCAATCGCCCTCATGAAAAAAGGAGTTATCACGCACGGGGTCATTTATCATCCGCTGACCGATACCATGTTCACCGCAGCGCGAGAGAAAGGAGCGTGGGTCAACGGCGCACCCATGCACGTCTCAAGTGATACAAAGAAAAATGTCGTCATTACATTTGGGAAGTCGTCGCAAAAGGAAGATGGCGATCGGGTCAATACACTCTTCGTCGCATTCCAGCAAAAAGGATTTCGCGTCCGCTATCTCGGGTCAGCCGCGCTCGAGCTTGCCTATCTTGCCCGGGGAGGAATTGACGGGTACATCAACATGGGAACAAACCTCTGGGATTATGCGGCGGGTGCACTTCTTGTCGAGGAAGCCGGGGGAAAACTCACCTGTTTTGACGGAATAAAGTGGGAAAATACGGAACGCCATTTCGTCGCCTCCAATAATCATATTCATGAAAGCCTGCTTGAATGCACAAAGGTGATGTGCTCATTGTCATAGAAATGGCTAAAAAGAAACCCGCAATAAATGCGGGTATTGGAATTATCCAAGAAATTTCTGGCCAAAAATAAATTGAAGCATGAGGAGTCCCGAGAGAACGATCACCGATCCAAAATAGGTTATCGTCCACCGGAGCGCCTCTTTTTTTGGAAGCGGATGATTGCGCCACTCATGCACAGGGATCATCATGATGCCTTTTTGCTCGGCGAGTCGCCATACTTTGTAGTACTGACGAACAAAGTAGATCGCGACAAAAAAGTACATCAAGTCTTGCCACCAATACGCCGTATGCCAGCCGAGCAATGCCAACACCGGCATACATGCGCAAAGGAGAGCCGCAGTATGAAATCGCCGTGCCATGCTCATGCGCACTTCATCAATGACCAAAATAAACACAAGGAGCATCGATGCTTCGCGAAAATAGAATGAAAGCGCAACAAGCGCGCCGAATCCTACGAAGCGAAGAATTTTCGGAAAGTGCCAACTGGTCGCTTGCGTAATGCGCCCACCATCAAGCGGCGAAAGCGGGATTAAGTTAAACAGATTGAGCACCGTCGAAATAATTCCTACGGTGTACCATACCTGACTCACTTGAGGAGAAACCAATTGAGCACAGAGTAACCATGAGACGAAGATCAGTATCGAAATAACGCCCCCGAGCAATGGTCCACCGAATGCAATGATTGCCTCCTGATTTCTTCCTTTCACGTCCGGAAGTCCCATGATCGCCCCGAAAAAAGGGATGAACATCCACATGCGCGGACGAAGACCCGCAAAACGCGCGGCGGCATAATGACCAAACTCATGGAAACCGAGCACCACCACAAAACCTGTGGCAAGCCAAAATCCCATGGTAAAACTGTATGCCACTGTCGAGATTGTTCCCGAGAACAACATCACAACGAGTTCAAGCGCCTTACTTGCCTTGAGTACTTTTACCCAATCCGACGCTTTGGTGAGTCGAAGTGACGCAAAGAAACCTACGAGCCACCTTGCAAAAGCACCATCGCGACGATCTTCTCCTGTCCTTCGATCCTCCGCTCGTCCATCGGTGCGACGATCTTCGTGCGCACGACGTCCATCGTCCGCAACACTTCCTGTTGAAACTTCCATTTATGGCCTCCAAAATCAACGTACAAAACGATAAAAAAATTACCGCAATTCAAATTTTATAATACAGCATAAAACAAAAAAGTCAACATTCCCGCAATGTTCCAATACCTTTGCATCATCACAACCATGGCAAGAGGAGTCTATTTCTTTCGATATGCGCCGAGAATTTCCACCAAGGACATCACGGGGTGTACTCCGTAGAGGATGGTGAAGGTTCCAGTAGCGAAGGTGGTGATGGCGTCGGTGTCTTTGGTTTTTTGAAAAAAACTATTTCTTCCCGCGCATGGCAATTGATTTGCTGATGATAAGAACAAGAGAGACAACAATAAATGCGACATAGAGCGCACCGAGAATCATGAGATTGAACCACCCAGAGACAGCACCTGCAAAGCCACTGCCTCCGCCATCCTGAAGTAAAAATGTCATTACTACAAGCATCGGAACATACCACTTGGCGAAGGAGATCCATGAGGCAAAGACTTCGTCTTTCATTTTGTAGGTAATGAGGGAGAAGAGGAAGACGGGCAGGAGAGGAAGGAGAATAAAAAATAGTATACCTATAAGATCGTCCTCGCGTACTCTACACCAGTCACTATGACACATCTCACCGGCAAACAGAAGAATAGTAAACAAAAGAACATAAGTTGATGAAACGGAAAGCACTTTTCCTTTTGTGTTCATTTCTTTAAATCGAAGATAATAAAAAGCAATTGACAATGGTACAAGAAAAAGAAAAGGTATGAGCCGTGATATCATGCGCTCGCAGTGATTGATGCCATCACCATAATGAGCATCGGTGTAACAAAGTACCCAGCTTGAATCAAATATACTAATCAATTTTAAAAAAATGATTAATATCAAAACTCCGAGACCGGGAAGAAAAATTTTTTGCCTTAATGAGTACTTCATGAGTTATTTTCATCTCAATCGCGCACGAGCGCGCAAGATAACGACTATTGAAATGATGGGGTAAAGGATCGGAAAAAAGATTGCCAAAAGTTCTTGTTCGTTGCCGAACCCCACACCCCAGCCCCCACTGTGACTTGAGGTATTCATAATGATAAGTATTGAAATCGGAATAAACCACAAACTGAAGTGTTTCCATGCAGTAAATATTTCATCACGCATTTTATAGGTGATAAGGGAAAAAAGAAATACAACAGGAAAAATACCAAGAAACATTTGTATCGACTCCAAGATATTTCTACAAGAATAATTATTATGTCCACAAATACCGATCTTTACCGGGAACATCGCACAGAAGAAAAGAATGCTGCCGCAAAGATTGAGTAGTAATATGTTCTTCTTTGTTAATAAATTTTTCATAAAGTAGTTATCTAATTTTTCTTCGTTCTCCGCAAAGTGAAATATTTGTAAGCGATGAGGAGAAGGGAGAGGGCAAGATAAATTACTGAAAGTTGGAGTGAAACCTCTGCACGGGTAACGGTCATTGCGGAAGCAAGAAATCCTCCCATTGCGATAGGTTCACTTTGGTATATGAAGAATAATATAATTGGCACAACTATAATAGTAAATTTTAGCCACAACTGAAATACTTGATCCCGAAGAAAGAATGTTAGTAGTGCGAGTGGAAAAATTACTGCAAGTGGAAGAGAAAAAACGGTCAATGACCTACAGAGATTGTCATAGCGACCGCAATCAGAAATATTGGGAAATAAAAATATTGGAATTAGAAACAAACATACAAATATAACACTAAAAAGAAGAATATTTTTTTGTCAAAAATTTATTCATAAGTAAAAGCTAATTTAATAAGTTACATTAATCTTCCCCTGCTTTGTGGCGATGCTCGGCACCACAAACCCAGGAAGCTTCGTCTTGATTGGTCTCCCGTCCACCTCCACTCCTTCTTCCGCATCATTATCACTGTCATCCATATCAATCGGTTTCTGCATGATCACCGTAATGTTTTTCTTCGGACGGTAATGTGATTCGATGACCACAGTGCTCGTCGCGAATACAGAAGCAAACTTCTTGTATGTTCCGTCATTCTTCACTCCCCATGCGTATTTCAGTGTGGTGGTGCAAAAATTAAGCTGACTCACTCTTTTTATTTTCCCGACGATTTTTGAAGTAACCGTAGGTTGTCGCGGTGATAGCGATAAGCAGGGTTGCAACAAGAAAAAGTGCTCCATCGATATCACTGGTTAATTGTGGGGAACTTCCGAGCAAGAATAAACCACTGTCTGTTTTTGTTGTGGCGATGTCCCAGATTGCATAAGGTATTGCGAACAGTGCAAACCAGCGCCACCATTTGAATGCGCGTTCAGGGAAAAATAGAAGAAGAAAGGAACTCGTAATTATTGCCTTAAGAAAGAATCCGGAAAAAAATCCTCCATCCATAATCTGTGACCAAAAATTCCAACATGTTCTATTGATATCAGAATCTCCGCAAAGAGTTGTTAAGTATCCGGGATGAATAATTTGCGAAAGGCAAAGAAGCCCCCCCCCAGTGAAAACAATAATCCCCAACAACCACTTGCGATACGGTGCGATAGGAAATAATTTCATGGAATGTTTGATATTTATTAATAGGTTACCACTATCTCTCCACTATTTGTCATGAGCTTAGGAACAATGAATCCAGTGAGCTTCGTCTTGATTGGTCTATTGTCCACCTCGTCGTCGGTATCACTGTCGTCGATATCAATCGGCTTCTGCATAATGACGGTGATGTTTTTCTTGGGACGATAGTGGGATTCGATAACGACAGTACTCGTACTGAACGTGGAGGCGAACATGGTGTATGCTCCAGTGGTTTTGTTGTTTGCCCACTTATATTTCAGTGTGGTCGTGCCGAAGTTGTGCACATCTCCATTATAACTCACCGAAATGAGATTGATAACATCGCGCTTTGCCGGAGATGGGAGTTTCTCCGTATAAATGAGTTTGGTGGTATTCCCTGCTGTATCTTTGATCGTCACGGTTGTGGTGGCGATACCGTTGTATTGCTTTTGGTTTTTCTTCAGTGTGGGGTATGTAGTGGTACTTGAGAGTGTTGTTGTTCCGCTGTCGTCAATTCCGATGATACTGATTGCGTTTGTTAAGGTACTGAACATGATAGAAGCTTCGGGTGCGGTGGTGTCGAATACCACCTCACCATTCAACTTCGGGGCAATATTCTGATCAACAGTACCATCGCCATTGCTATCAATCTGAAGTGGTGAGGAGCTTGCGATGGTGTCCACGGTAATTAATCCTGTTGACGATGCAGTGACGGGGACATCACGGAACGTGGTTGTTGCCGTTGTCACATCATCTACATACTCCGTGAGTCCGAAGGTCATTGTCCCCTCTCCGGTACCACTTATCTTCACTTCAGTGGTCGTACCTCCAGGGAAAATCACATAAGTACTGGAGCCCATCACTATGTACGAGCTATTCGGGATATTTTCTTCGATGACACGGGTATTGATACCCTCGATCATGCGATACGTGTAGCCGGTGTGATTTCCATAGCTGTCGTAGGCATCAAGTTCAACAGGAGAATGTTTCTCCGCCATGATGTAGT
>Ga0209515_10000711_pt1 | contig 58672 bp, 69 predicted proteins | sample Subgroupgradi54m_FD_187454 | JGI IMG/M metagenome (GOLD analysis project Ga0209515, IMG submission 187454) | Subsurface groundwater microbial communities from S. Glens Falls, New York, USA - GMW60B uncontaminated upgradient, 5.4 m (SPAdes)... ... | reverse complement strand
TCGCTTCTGCAGGCGGGCGGAAGGGGGGTTTGGGGGGAATTCCGCCCGCCCTACAAATTTTGGGCGAAATCTGTTCGAATTTTTTCGAACGCACACCGCATTTTTGAAAGCTCAGTACGAGCATTTTCTTTCTTCAGAAATTGTTCTATACTGGTTCCATGGACGAAGAACAAGAAACCCAACCAAAAGAGGAACGCAAGGAAGTCTATCTGTCCTGGAATTCACCTTCCCGATTGTTTAAAAAACGGGACAGTGAGTACTTTCGAAACATCGGTGCGATTGTCTTTCTCCTTATTGTGATTCTCATTTTTGCCCGTGAGTTTCTACTTATTGCTGCAGTGTTATCTATTGTCTTTTTCGTCTATGTCCTTTCCACCGTACCGCCGGAAGAAGTAATTCACAAGATTACTAACTTAGGCATAGACAGTGGCGGGCATTTTTATCGATGGGAAGAGCTTGCGGATTTTTGGTTTGAACAGCAATGGGGGCAAGTGCTTTTGGTCCTTCGGCCAATGTTTGCCACGCGGACGATTATTTTGTTGGGAAATCAAGATCGCGATAAAGTGAGAGAGCTTATTGCCAAGCACATCCCATTTTTGGAAAAACCAGAAAAAACCTGGGTGGATAATGCTGCCTCCTGGCTCACGAAAAAAGTTCCTCTGGAGAAGCCTTCGTAGTTTTCTAGCCAACACGCCCCATTCGCGATATAATATGCTAGCTTATATCGTCGTGACGGAAAGGTTACGTGAAGATCCGTCACGACACCTTTAAGGAAAAGCGTTGGGGAAAAACCTTGGTTTTGCCCCATTGAGGTTCCTGTAGTTCAATGGATAGAATGCGGCCCTGCGAAGGCTGTGATGGCAGTTCGATTCTGCCCAGGAACGCCAAGGGAAAGGTGCCGGAGCGGCTAAACGGCCAGGTCTCGAAAACCTTGGGGGTCCAAAAGGCCCACGCGAGTTCAAATCTCGCCCTTTCCGCAGGATATCCCGTTAAAACGGGATTTCTGCGTAAACGCACTGCTCCCGTAGCTTAACTGGATAGAGCGCGGCCCTCCGGAGGCTGACATGGCAGTTCAACTCTGCCCGGGAGCACCAAACAATTTCCAAGAGGAAATTTTCGGCGTAAACACCTATGAAAGATGTAAAGAAAATTACCAATCTTATCTATGAAGCGGCGGTCGTCAAGCGACTGCTTCGTACTGGCTGGCAGATTTTTGGGGATAACGAAGAAGGAGTGGGCGAACACTCATTTATGACGGCGGTGATTGCCTATTTTTTGGCTCGAGAGACCAGTGCAAATATGGAAAAAGTGCTCATCATGAGTATTTTCCATGATTTTCATGAGGCACGGACGGGCGAGCAAGATAAAATTGCCAAATTTTATACCAAACGCGATCAAGACAAAGCCAATGAACATATTTTTGAACACATTGACCGTGAACTTCTCTCAATCCTTAACGAATACGAAGAGAAAGAATCGCTGGAAGCAAAAGTGGTCTACGAAGCCAATGTCATTGCGTTTTCCGTAGAAGTAAAATTGCTTTTGGAAAAAGGCAATATTCATGCTAAAGAATGGCTTATGGCAAATAACAGTAGACTCCGGATTCCAGAAGCAATTGCCCTTGCGGAGGATCTGGCACATACAGATTCTCAGGACTGGTGGAAGTCGCTCCGTGAAACGATACATGAAGAATTCGCAAGGTAACTTGGAGAGGTCGCATCCCGCCCGAGGCGGGTTTAAAGCCTCAGGCGGAGTCCGCCTTGGGCGGAAGTGGACATGTATTACGTTTATATATTATGGAGTAATAAGTTAAGGAAAAAATATATTGGATATACAAATGATTTGCGGGCCCGGATTAAACAACATAACGGTGGGCAAACAAATTTTACTAACAGAGGAAAACCATGGAAATTAATATATTACGAGAGTTTTGTTTCTAAACTTGATGCGGAAAGTGAAGAAAATTTTTTGAAATCGGGTAAGGGAAGAGAACGATTGAAGTATTTGTTAACACATACTATTGGAGAGGTCGCATAGCGGCCTAGTGCCACCGCTTGGAAAGCGGTTGGGGGCGTAAGTCCCACGCGGGTTCAAATCCCGCCCTCTCCGCACTTTTGATGAAAATAATCCCATAGTTTATTTATCTCAACAAGTATAGTAAAATTATTTCGAGAAACGGTTGTTGCACGTTGAAATACCTTGGGAGAGTAGAGAGATAGGAGGGAGAGTCATGTCAACGTGGGTAACAGGTTTGTTGAAACATGAAGCGCCACTAGCACAATGTCCAAAGTGTGGTGCGCCGCATGTCACAGAAGGTGTCACTTGTAATGCTCAAATTAAAGCTTGTGGCACCTGCGGCTATATCCAATCAGAGGAAGGTGATTGCCAACACTGCCAAGACGGAACCGTCACTTCACAACGATGTGCCGGCATTACCGAATCGATCAATCTTCTTTCCGCCTACTAATAACTGAACAAACGATTCCCTCTCCCGGGGATCTACAAAGCAATCCGTTTCACAAAGGCGTCAGAGAATGCTGCATTTTTGCAGACAAACATTTCTTTGGCGCTTTTTTCGTGGATATTAGGCAACAACGGGGACGAGCGTAGGATTAGGGGATGTTCGTAAACCTTGCTGTTTAGCTTGTTCAAGGTAGGTTTCGGTGATAGTTTTATGAAATGCGCCCGCATATAAACAGAGATTTAATTTTGCTTCGAATAGAAGTTCAGTGAGTTTGGGTTCGTCATTGACGAGTTTTGTATAAAATGCCTGACAAAATTCTGCATTTTCTTTCAATTGCGTGTTGGTGACGCCACAAAATGTCAAAATGTTACTATTTACTTGGGAAAAGAATGGATAAAATTCTGTGACGGGTGCTCCGGCGGTAATAAGCATTCTTGCTCTATCGAGTCGATTTTGCGCATCTTTGATGATATATGTTCGTCGTGCGTTCTGGAGTTGTTCGTGGAGAAGCATTGTTTCTAAATGTGTAGGGTAGGCAGTAAGAATAGTTTCGGTCAGTACGAGTGCCGGACCAAATAGCGGGCCGTATGTTTCATCTCGTGTTGCTACCAATGCGCGAGCTTTTTCTATGGCATCATGGACTTCCTGTCCCGTTGGTTTTGGTTGTTCTGGTACAAGTGGCTCTTGAGGTGGCACCCACCCTTTTGGAAATTCTATGATGATGGGCTCTTTTTGTTCTGGTCCTAGCATAATGGAGCATATTATAGTTCTAAAATGATTTATTTACAATATAGTATGCGTAGCGTATATTGCTATGTATGATTACCTGTGCATTTGAAAATGGTAATAAAGCAAGCTTGCGGCATGTGGTAGTACACGCAATTGTCGAAAAAGATGGCGCACTGTTATTAGAAAAGCGGGCAGGGGATATATTGGAAACCGGCAAATGGTCGTTGCCTGCGGGATTTTTAGATCGTGACGAAACAGCAGCGCAAGGCATCTTGCGGGAACTGAAAGAAGAAACTGGGTGGGAAGGGGAAATCATCTCACTTTTCCGTATCAACACCAACCCCGATCGTCCCCATGAAGATCGGCAAAATATTTCTATTGAATTCTTGGTTAAACCCGTCAAAAAAACAGGAGAGCCAGATCATGAATCCTCAAAAGTCGAATGGATACCTATTGACAAGCTTCTCCCGTTTGAAGAATTTGCGTTTGACCACGGAGAATCTATTAAATTCTATCTTGCGTATCGAAAACACCCGTTTCCTCTGCCACTTCTGGATGAAGGATTGCACGTATGAAGTCATTGGTGCGATCCGTGCTTCTTGCTCTTTTTATTATCAACATTGTTTTAGCTTCGTGGTATGTGTTGCATGGGGATATCATGTTTACTTCAGATATTGCCCGGGATTTTCATCTACTCCGAGAAGTCGATGAGAAAAAAATCATGCTTATTGGGCCACGGTCCAGTGGAGAAATTTATCATGGCCCATTGTGGGCATACATAAATTATCCCGCTTATTTCATAGGGAAAGGGAATCCGGTGGTTGTCGGGTGGTATTGGGTACTTCTTGCTGTCGCATCGACTGTCCTTAGCTACATGATAGGGAGCCGATTGTTTACCAAACCAGTGGGAATTGCCTATGCGCTCATGGTGTCTCTCTATTTTACTTTTCATACGCGTGGTATGAGTCATCCGCACGGAGCGATGATAATGATTCCGCTGTGGTTTTTTTATTTTGTTCGGTATCTTCAAAACAACAAGATATCCTACCTCGCGGTGCACATTTTTTTATGTGGGGTTCTCGTGGAGTTGGAACTTGCCCTGGGGATTCCCCTAAGTATATTGTCGATTTTTGCCTTACTGTGGTTAATTATTCGCCGACGGCAATACCAGCATGGTGTTGTCTTTTTGTTATTGCCGCTGACCCTTTCTAATTTTTTGATTTTTGATCTTCGTCATAATCATTTGCTATTTGACAAGGTATTGGGTTTTATTACTCCCTACCAAGGGGGAGCACTTTTTGATTACACCATGTTTATAAAAAATCGCTTATTTCTTCTGTTTTCTAGTACAGAAATTTTACGCCGCGATCCTGGTGGCAGAAATATCATACTTTTTCTCGTGATGCTTCTGTTTATGCGTGTACAACTCAAAGCCCGCAAGCATTCCATGATTTACTTCTCATTTCTTTATTTTTATGTTGGATTTTTCCTTTTAAGCTTTATTGATAAAGGACCTATTTTATATGTGCATTTGTATCCACTCTTTCTTTTGGTATTTCTTATTTTTTGTTCGTTTGCCGACTCGCGATATAAAAAGATATTTCTGCTTTTATTTGTGGTGATTTATGCAATGAATTTAACGAGCTCCATTGGTGACGTACAGGATGCCGCCGGATATATTGGCCAACATAAATATTCATGGAAATTTTTGGAAGAGATGACTCGGAAGGTCTTTTCTGGACCGGAAAAAGAATTTGGCTATTTTGTGTATTCGCCGGATATATTGGCGTATGAACCTAAATATGCGATGTTTTATATGAGTACGCGGTACAAAAATAAAAAAGTGTATTCGTTTAAAAAAATGCCGGTGACCTACGTGATTGCCGCCCCCCATCCGCCGGCTGATCCTTTCATGCTCGATAGCTGGTGGCGGATTCATCAAGTAAATATGGTAAAAGAGCCGGAGCAAAAAATAGAATTTGATAACGGGTATAAAATTGAAAAGTATACTTTAACTCCTCAAGAGCAGCAGGTGTACTTTGATCCGGCGATTGATCCAGGTCTTCATTTTCGATAACGTAGCTTCGTTGGTACTTCTTGCCCGCTTCATGATATAGTCGGGGTGCTATGTCTGATATTGAAGAAATTAAATCCCGTTTGAATATTGTGGACATCATTGGCCAGCGCGTGGCGCTCAAAAAAGCAGGACGTAACTTTAAGGGCCTGTGTCCGTTTCATAACGAAAAAACCCCCTCATTTATTGTTTCACCCGATCGGGGCACGTTTCATTGTTTCGGCTGCGGGAAAGGCGGAGACGTACTTGCTTTTGTCATGGAGTACGAACACATTGATTTTGTGGAAGCCCTTGAGTCCCTTGCCAATAAAGCTGGGGTGACGCTGACGCGGCGAGCAGAAACCACGCCAGAAGGAAAGCTCAAACAGCGTATTTTAGAAGTAAATCATTTGGCCAGTGAATTTTATCATTTTCTTTTGACGAGTCATGCGTTAGGAGAAAAAGCGCGAGTGTATCTTACCAAGCGGGGAGTGAGTGAAAAATCACAAAAAACATTCATGCTGGGATATAGTCCGAATAACTGGGATGGACTTCTTCGTTTCCTCAAAAAAAAAGGCTACGAGGAAACACTTTTGGAAAAAGCAGGATTGGTGATCCGTTCATCGAAAAATAGAAATAGTTTTTATGATCGATTTCGTGGACGCCTTATGTTTACCCTCAAAGATCATCGGGGGAATGTGGTGGGATTTTCTGGTCGATTACTTGATCCGGACATTAAAGAAGCAAAATACATCAATACCTCAGAAACGCCGGTGTATAGTAAAAGCAATGTGCTTTACGGCTTGGATGTGACGAAGGATGCCATCCAAAAAACCAATGAAGCAATTATTACGGAAGGAGAATTAGATGTGATTTCTTCGTTTCAAGCAGGCATTGGCAACGTTGTGGCTATTAAAGGATCAGCTCTGACGGAAGGACACGTGAATCTTCTTCGTCGTTTTTGCGAGCGCATCATTTTTGCTTTAGATAGTGATATGGCAGGAGATGCAGCGGCCAGGCGCGGTATTGAGATAGCCGAAAAAGGAGGGTTGGACATGAAAGTGGCGGTGCTTTCTGGCGGCAAAGATCCTGACGAAATAGCAAAAGAAAATCCCGGAATTTTGAAAAAGATGGTGAAAGATAGCGTGCCGATTTATGACTATTTTCTCACTTCCAGTCTGGGGCGTTTTGATAAAACAACTGCCTTTGGAAAAAAGAAAATCAGTGAAGAGCTTTTTCCGATTTTGAGTAAAATTGATAATGCCATTGTCCAAGGTCACTATATGAAAAAACTCGCCCAGGCTATTGATGTGCCGGAGGAGACTATTCATGAGGGGTTACGGAAACAAAAATTTCCCATTGATCGACAATCGATAGCTGCAAAAGAGTCAGCATCTTCTCAAACGAGAGAGCAGAAGCTTGAAATATATATTCTGGCACTACTTCTCCAGGGCAAAACTATAGAGCTTTTTGAAGATATCAAAGAAACCGTTCCTTTGGGCGATTTTACGCATCCACCGGTAGTTCACATACTCACCCATCTAGCAACATTTTTGCAGGGAGTGAAACTATTTTTAGTGAAAGATTTTGCCGACAGTTTGCCGCCTGAGCTTCTCCCCACCCTTGATGAGGCATTTTTGTGGGACATTGGGGAACTTGTAGATAATGAAGAGCTTTTCGCTAAGGAGTGGACCAAAACGCTTCGTGAATTTCGTCGAGTGACTATTCGTTACAAAATTGCGCAGTGGACAAAAAAAGTGCAGGATGGGCAGGGGCAAGAAGAACTTGCTGCCCTTACCCAAGCACTTTCTCTTCTGGAAAAGTCCGGTGCAATCTGATATACTCGGATAAACGACGTCACTGGTTTGTACATTCGTACGATTGGGTGTTAGGACAGACAGACCTGCCCGCAACGCCTGAGCGTAGCGATGGCAGGCGGGGATGATCGATGATATGTCAAAAACCCGTACGACGATTATTACTTCAGTTGCTGACCTTCTTGGTGAAGGTAAAGAAAACGGATTCGTTACCCAAGACGACATCCTTGCGTTATTCCCCAAACCAGAAGACCACATCAAAGACCTTGATAAATTATACGATCAGCTGATCCGCGATGGCATTGATGTGTTTGAAACGACCTCGCAGGATATTGAAAAAGAAACGACCAAAAGCATTCAGGATTTGGAAAAAGAGATTGAAGCTCTTGCACGGGCGAGCGCGGAAAATGTGTCCGATCCAGTGCGGATGTATTTAAAGGAAATCGGCCGCATTCCGCTTTTAAAGTTTGAAGACGAAATTTTTCTTGCCAAGCGCTACGAAAAAGGAGATAAGCGGGCTAAGAAAAAACTCACGGAATCTAACTTGCGACTCGTCGTTTCCATTGCCAAAAAGTACATAGGCCGTGGCATGAGTCTTTTGGATTTGATCCAGGAAGGCAATCAAGGCCTTATTCGTGCGGTAGAAAAATATGACTGGCGCAAAGGCTACAAATTTTCTACCTACGCCACCTGGTGGATTAGACAAGCCATAACCCGGGCAATTGCTGACCAAGCGCGTACCATCCGTATCCCCGTACACATGGTAGAAACCATCAATCGGTTCATTCGTACTTCGCGTCGCCTGATGCAGGAGCTGGGTCGTGAACCCAGCCCTGAGGAAATTGCCAAAGTCATGGAGGTAGATGTGACGAAAGTTCGGGAGATTATGAAAGTTTCCCAAGAACCTACCAGTTTGGAGACACCCGTGGGGGATGAAGAAGATAGTCATCTTGGCGATTTTATTTCTGATCCCGGTCCCACGCCCTATGACCAAACCTCGCGGCAACTGCTTAAAGAACACATGGAGGAAGTACTCGCAACCCTTTCTGATCGTGAGCGCAAAGTGCTTATTTTACGTTTTGGCTTGGAAGATGGCCGTCCTCGGACGCTTGAGGAAGTGGGAAGTCAGTTCGGGGTCACCCGCGAGCGTATCCGCCAAATTGAAGCGAAGGCGCTACGGAAATTGCGGCATCCTTCGCGAAGTAAAAAGCTCAAAGATTACCTCGAGTAGTTTTTCTCCATGAAATTGTCTGCGGTTGTGCCAGTGTATAACAATGAAACCACAATCGATCACGTTATCCATGTCCTTAAAAAACATCCAGACATAGAAGAAATCATCGTTATCGACGATGCATCAAAAGATAGAAGCAGAGATATCCTTTCGCAAATACCTGGCATTAATCTTGTTTTTCACAAGAAAAATATGGGAAAAGGGAGAGGAGTGACAGAAGGGTGGCAGTTGGCGAAAAATGAAATGATTCTTGCCATTGATGCAGATCTTGCCCAAATTACAAAAAATCATATCGATCAGATGGTTTCAGCGTATGTATCCGGCAGCTGGGATATGGTGATCGGCGTGCACTCTGCCGATATATTGTTTCGCTGGTTAAGCGGCCAGCGTATATACAAAAAATCAGTTGTGCTTCCCTATGCTTCGTTTGCAAAAAATGTAGGGAATGGGATAGAGCAGGTTATCAATCATGCACATAAAAACAAGCGAGTTTTTTTGGTTGACCTTCCTCATATTGGTCATATCCTAAAATATCAACGCCACGTACCGTATATAGCGTTGTGGTTGTATTGCAAAGAGGGTTGGCAACTTCTAAAGACAGAGTTTCTGTTGAGGCTTGGTATTCGTATATAGATTAAGGATCTTGCTCAGTTGACAATTCTTAGTTCGAGTAATATTCTAAATATATGGGATACTATGGAAGACTAGACCTGAAAGCTAAAGCGCAGATGCTTCGTCAACAAGGGAAATCTTATGGAGAAATAATGGTAAATTTACATTTAAGCAAGTCAACAGTGTCTGATTGGTGTAAAAATGTGCCATTGACGCAGGATCAAATTCGAAAACTATATGAAAATAAAAAGACTGGAGCTCTGAAGGGAAGTATTATTGCAGCCAGACTTAAACAAGAGAAGCGTAAAGTAGAAACAGAAGAGTTTTTTAAAAAGGGGAAGCAAGAGGTTGGAGGCTTAACGAAGCGAGATAAATTTATGGCTGGTATCGCATTTTACGCTTCAGAAGGAACGAAGAGCGATAGGGGATGCGCGTTCGCAAACGCAAATCCATTAATCATACGATTTATGGTCAGATGGTTTAGAGAGTTTGGAAAAGTTTCTAAAGATAAGTTTCATGGCGCTATTTGGCTTCATGCGGGGTTAAATGAGACAAAGGCGAAAGGGTATTGGTCAAAAATAGCAAATATACCAGTAAGTCATAAAACCTATATTGCATTAGATAAAAAAGATAGTAAGAAGATTAGAAAAAATATTCATGAATTCGGGGTTTTTACGTTTTATGTTTCTGATGTGAAATTGGCGCGTGTTATCAGGGGTTGGATCGGTGGTATTCTCCAAACGCGAATGGTATAATAATGACGTTCTTTTACATTCCCCTGTAGCTCAACGGTAGAGCGGCTTCCTGTCAAAATAGGCAGCTTTTCGCAGTAATGCGACTTGAAAAATCGGGCTAATTCGGGGAACCCCTGAAATTTTTTCAAATTTTTAGGGTAATCCCGAGCTAAATTCCAAAGCAACGCTGAGGACTCGTCCTGAGCGAAGCCGAAGGATAAATGTGTAGAGACTATATACCCGATCCGCCCTGGGCGGAATGAGATAGTCCAGACCTTTTGGTAACAGAAGGAGTTCTGTAAGAAGATGGTTGCAGGTTCGAATCCTGCCGGGGGAGCCAGAGTTGATTATCTGAAGAATTTAGTAGTACATCGAATGGTTTTATCGCATCATATCGGATAGTTTTGCCTTCTACCCTAAGGTTAGATAGTACGAGCTGTATTAACTGCCTTCTTTCTTCAACTTCCGAACTTATAAATAAGTCATAAGCTCTATTTGTCAATTCCAGTATTGATTTAGCCGTTAAATAATAATTATCTTCCGCTTCTTGTAACATTGCCAACCTTGTATCAATATCTGCTATCTGTTCACGAAAGGACTGACTGAATCTGTCATGGTCATCATCAGTAATTCTCCCTTTTAGCTTATCAAGGTATAAGTTATCCATCATTGTTGTCAATGTCTTCCTTTTCTTGTTCAAATCATCAAACTGCTTATTTTGAAAGTCCATTTTATCTTGATGAACATTAGTAAGAGTATCAATTATTTCGTGTAAAACATCTTTAGGCATTTGAAGCCGCTTAAATACTTGCCCTAATTGCTCGGTTATAACTTCCTCTCTAAGGTATTCTGCGCCATGCTTGCCATAGTATTCTGTGCAATGGTAATAGACATGCCCTTTTTGAGGGTCAGGAGTTACTGCAAGTCCACAAACACCGCATCGCAATAGTCCTTGATACAGATGGGAATTCTTTGCATATTTGTGTCTTTTTTTGTTGAACCCAGCCTTGATTTGTTGAACTTCATCAAACAAAGCCTTTGTAATGATAGGCGGATACTTATGAGGGTACATTTTATTATTCCAAGTCATCACACCATAATAAAAGTGGTCTTTCAATACTTTGTCAGTAAAACCATGCGACCAATCAACACCATACTCTTTCTTTATCTTTTCTCTTAATAAATCCATCGAAAAACTACGGGTTGCATACCATTCGTAAGCTTTCAAAACTACACGAGAAGCAAACTCATCAAGCTCTTTATCTTTTTTGCCATCATGCTGTGTTATGCCTTGGTATCCATAGGGAGCCTTGCCAGGATATACACCGTTCCTAAGCATTTGTTCCTGCGCACGCTTAACATTGTCGCTTATGGCATCAGAATAATACTTGGCTAAGCCTAGACTCATACTAAAAGCAAACTTTTCAGTTGCTGATAGATGGCTAGTTATAACTTGACCATCGGATACAAAGTGTAGCTCAATTTCGTCTTTTAGAGCCTTTTCATAAAGCATTGATACTCGTTTATCAAAGATATTACGAGACAACCTGTCAACTTTATCAAAACAAACAGCTATCTTTTCTTTTTGTTCGAGGATGAAGTCCAATATACTATCAAAGTCACTCCGATTGGTTTTATAAGCGCTTTCATCAAAGCTAAATTCTTTCAAGACTTCGAAGTTGTGGTTTTGCCCATATCTTCTCATTCTGGTTATTTGAGCGGGTAGGGAGTTGTTGGCTTCTTTTTGTTCCTCTGTGGACACCCTAGATACGTAGATGCTTTTCATTATGCTATTTCTTAACCACAAAAATTACATCTGACGTTGTGGTGTACGTTTTACCGTCCATCCAATCGAATTTAACTTCGAGATTGTTGGTATTTTTTGATGAGAAATTAGCTATATACGTTCCTATTGCTTCATTGAGTAGCTCAGTATTGCGTTTCATTTTCCAGCTATCTTCTAAGTTGTTTTTATCAATCAAGACCAGAAAAAGTCTGTTTGCTGCATCAAAACGACGTTCTCCTTGTTCTTCGTATAACCATTGAATTAATTTTCTACTTGTTTTTATCGTTTGTTCGACTAAGCCCCATCTCTCTTTGTTAAAACTATCATAAAAAGTTTTAACTACTTCGTTTGAGCTTTCTTTGAATCGTAGAAGTAATTCTGATTGTAGGGCTTTATCTTTTTGTGTTGTGTCATATTTAAGCCCGATTGATTTTGCAAATCTTTTTAATGTCTGAATTTCAGAAGGTAAACCTGCCGTCTTTCTTATCAAACTCATATAACCTTCTGGAAAATACGTAACTTTCAAATCAAAAGGAACATTATCAATGAAAAAATCAACCTTTTTAATTAGCCCAACGGTAGGAATTACTTTTTCTCGGTCCTTAAATATGTCCTCAATTAAAATTGATGTCCAGTGATTAAACCAAGACGATTGGACATAGCCCTTCATACTTGCGTGAATTTCGTTTTCAATTTTCTTGTTTAATAGGTCAAAATCTTGAATTTTTTTGACATAGTTGTCAACGATAGTCTTTTCGAGATTGTTTTGATATATACCGCCCCAATCTAACACCTGAAGCTTGAATAACTCTGAAATCAATTTAGTTTCGTTTTGTTTCCTTATAGCTCTTTCAAGCTTGTATTGTTGGAGAATAAATTTATCTAATATGCTTTCAGATGGTTGCTTTTCATATATATGTTGAAAAAGTGCGTTGCTTGGAATTCCTGAACAATCAATACCTGCAAATTGGCAGAAATTTACCATTAGTTCTTTTCTTGATATTGAGCGTAGTTTTAGCCAGTAAACACTTCCACTTTCTTTAAGTAATGTATCGAATTTATTGTCTTGATATAACTGTTTATAAAGATTGAAATTAGTTTTCATAATATGCGTCCTTAATTTTTAATAACATAGAAATAAATATTCTCTGGTTCCTTTTTTTGAACCCTTCCCACCATAGTGGTTTTGATACTCGTATTCAAAAACTTTTACTTTTCGGTGTTTCTCAATCAGGCTCAACATTTCTTCTTTGTTCGGGTAACTTTTACTGTTATAGGAAATTAACCAGTAGGGAATATGCGTGCTATTTTTGAACAAAGCCTCAAATGATTTAATAATTTCTGTTTTTTGAATAAATCCACTTTCTTTTTTGGGGAAGTACGCTTTTGTTCCGTTGATAAATTCTTTGTCTTTCCAGTACTCTACATAGGTTTCTAAAAAATGATAGAACGCTTGGTAATCAGGGTGACAACCACAGTAAGGTGGGTCAAAGTAAACAAGGTCAACATTTTTTAGTTGTTTAACTAGTTTTAGAGTATCTTCACAGTAAGCTTCGTTGTTTTGTTTATTGTCAAAAACAGCTGAATTATAGTCCTCAACCAAGTCGAGGAATAATTGTTTAATTGGTTTTACAATCGATGGGTTGCGACTTATCCTTTTAGGGTCTCTGCTGTATCTAAGTGCGCTAGTATGCGCAAAATGACCAAGAAGAATTTTTCTAGTGAGTGCTCTATTGATTACAGTAAAAGCCAAAGATTTTTTATATTCATTTGAAAGTAGGTTTACGTTAGCTCGAAAGTTATCTAAAAACTCAGCCTCAGTTTTCTCGAAGAAAACATCAGTAAATACATCCGTAATAAGCCCTTCAGCCTGAGTGTTTTTTGAAAATAAGACTTTAATATCTTTGTCATTCAGGGTTTCTGACTTATTTACTATGAGAGCATTTGCAATGTGATAGTTAAACTTAAGAAAATCATTGCTTATTACTCGTTTACCTTGGATTTTGAAATAGTATCCGACAACAGAAGTTCCACTGAAGGCATCCAGTACGGTTGAAATGTCTTTTGGTGAATTCTCAAATATCCATTTGACCAATCGCTCTTTGCTTCCAAGGTACTGGGTCTTTGGCATCTTGTGAGGCCGATACTCTTCATTAAATAATAAATCCTGTTTGCTTTTCATATTTTATTGCTTGTGAACTTATTTAGGTCAGTGCTCTTTATTCTGTACTGTTTCCCAGCTTTCAGGGCGGGTAGTTTTTTTGATTGTACCCAGCGATAGACAGTTAAATAGGCAACCTTTAACATCTTGGCAACTTCTTCAATAGAGTAGTATTGTTCATTTTTCATAACCTAATGTATCTCCTTATTATATTTATCATTATTTATCATTTCAACTTGAAAATCAACTAGTTTTAATGGCTTAAACTCTATCAAATGCTTACTAATAACTTTTAATGGATTGATTGTGTTAGGCAACTTAATACTGTTTGCATCTTTAATAAGTCTATACCAACTTCTACTACTGTAATTGCCACACATCGCCCTTAACTCACGCGGTACAATGGTGTCTAAGATGGTTTTAAGCCCGAATAGTTGTATTATATGCCTTATCCCTAAATTAGGATTATTTACTATTAAGTCAGCTAACAAGGCTTTTGTGTTTGATGAACTATAATCAAGTAGCTTAGGTCTTTGTTTTTCAAGTTCGACTAGATAATAAAGTAGCACTTTTTGTGAAATTTTTGAACTAAATAGGTTTTGAAATGTAAGTTCCGTTTCTATACCCAAAGTCTTAAACAATCTTTTCATCTTTTGGCGATTGTTTAACCTTACTTCCATTCTAAGTACCTCAAGTTTTGTGTTTTGAAATGTATCAAAAATCCCTAATTGTATCGTATTGTCTTTTTCCATTGCCCGTTTTTCACTTTTCTTTGACATCTCGTGGTCTTTAATTTTGTCGTAAAAAGCCACTTCGTAAGAGTTTGTATGCCACTTGTAGCTTTGTCCATTATTCCTGTAATCAGTTTGGTTAATATCTAAGGCTAGCGAAATGTTTGCTTCCTTAATTTTGCTGATTAAATAGTGAGAAGTTGTTCCATCAGTAAATGGAATGTTTTTTGAATAATGAATTAAGGCAACAGGGGCAGACACAAGGATAGCCTTTGAAGTTTGCACGCCCATTCGACTTAAACCACTAAATAACAAGTCAGTCAATGTGTCAAAATCGCTGTCCTGTAATTCATCAAAGTTATTTTTATGATGTAACTTTGGCAATGATAATTCGACTGCAAGTGTCTCTTCAAAATGACCTGAACAATTAAATCGTTTGGTAAACGTGAGCCTCGGTTTATATATGCCATTTTGCAGTTCTGACTTTGTAGGGTTCTGCACAAGAGTAAAATAACCCCGTGAGGCATTTTGCCTTTGCTTTTGAAACAAACTAACGTCAGTAATTCTGAACATTGTTTTATCTAATACTAATTTAATTGTGTCTACCATCTGTTTTATCCCTTTCTTTTTGTTTATTTTTCTTATCTATCTCAATTAGAAGAGAGACAAATTGCACAAGTTTATTTTTATGTGTCACAAGTTCTTCATCGGTCAAGTTCTTGCCATATTTCTTTTCTAAGAACTTTCCTAATGGGGTTGGTATGTTTTCTTCCATACCTTAAAATAAACCCTATGAAGACTAAAAGAGGCTATTTATCGGTGTTTATCGTTATGTACCCATGAAGCTCGTTACTTCTCGTCCTGTCTCGTTGTCTTAGTAATTACGATTGCTGGCAAGTCATTTTTGATGGAGTATTGCTTGGTTATTGGGTTTACAAACATAACTTTAGACTTGGTTGCGACAGGGAAAAATACCTTTCTTATATTGCCCTTAAATCCTAAATCCCTAAGAATATCTTGTATGCTTTCAGCTAACTCATACGCTGTTTCCTCTTCAATATCTTTAATAGGTATTTGCTGGTTTTGATGTGAATAAACATATTCAAAAAAGTTCGCACTTTTTGAATCAGGTTGTGGCCTTGCTAAAACCATATTGTTGAGTTTAATTTCTCTTGTATGTTCGCTGTAAGTAATTTTATACAAAATGTCTGTTTGGTATTCCTTTTCAGCTATCTCTTGTCTAACCAATAAGTTCCTTCGTTCTTCAAGCTTCAAAATAATATCTTCAAGGGCATAGAGGTAATACTCAAAGTTAATAAAAGCATTTCCTAGTTCTATCGGCATGCCTAATAAAGACATAGAGGAACCCTTGTGCTGTATGAAGTGGAACACGTGATGCTTTTCTTTTATCTGCTCGTCGAGAACCTTCACGACAGTCTGGAACCATTCATTTAATATGTCTACGGTCTCTTTTTTATATGCTTCAACATCAAAGCCTTCCTTATCTTTCTTTTGGAAATAACCTTGCCTTTGTGTAACGTGTTTTAGATGCCCCTCAATCAAAAGGTTGTCTAACCTTTCTATTATCTGCTCAAGTTCATCTGAATTGGATAAGTTTTTCATTACTTTACTTTCTCAATTTTGCTATAATGAACTTACACTAATATGTAGTGCTAGTTCTTCGTTGAGGAACGCAATATGACCTACGCAAGTAGGTCTTATTGTTTATACAGGCCATTTCTTAAACCCATACCTCGCAAAATCTCCAGGATAAATAAATTGTTCCAAAAATTCGTAATGCTTATTTTCAGATTGTGGGTACTTGTGGTTCATATAAAAGGGATACACAAAATAATCGCTTAGCTGAAGTCCTGGAACATTAAACTTCTTTGGTTGGAATTCAATCTTCTCGTTCATTCTTCCAAAACGGTCAGCGTTAACATATTGAGTGCCAGACTCTTTGAGGTCTTTAAGTACGGCTACTAATCGCTTGTTTTTTGTTTTATTTCCACGGTCTTCCATTATCAGGTTGCCAACCACTTTTCCTTCTGGTCTGGAATTAAGGAAGTGGGCATATCTTTCTAATAAATACTGAAAAGCTTGTTCGTAAGGGTCGTCCTTGAAAAATAACTTTCTAGGAAACTTTTGAATCCACTTTTTCTTATCTAAAGAGCTACATATCAAGACGGGGTGCAAATCATTTGTAAGTGAGTTCATTTTAGACTTAAACAGCTCGTAAATATCTGGCTTGTAGTAAAAACAAACAAAGGAGCCCCGCTTAAATCGTATATCTACACTATGAAGCACTATTTCCTTTGTGCGAAAAATTTCTTGCTTAATTTTATTTAGACCATCTTTTAGTTGACGCTTTTGATTATGAGGCACGACGATGCCTAAGAGCGTACAATGGGTTTCTAGTTTAGGGTCGCTATCCCATTGAGCGACTTCATAGAGTAAATCATCTCCGCTTTCATCAATATAAAGTGTAAATTGTATCTCGTCCATTTCTGTATTTTATCATTGCTTAACATATTGGTATAATTGAAAAGTGTTAAATCCTAATTTTGTTATTGTAGGAACTCTAATTGGTACTGTTGGTTCGGTGGCTTACCTTATAGATGTTGTAAAAGGGAAAGTCAAACCTAACAGGGTTTCTTTCCTAATGTGGTCTATTGCACCATTTATTGCTTTTGCTGCAATGTTGAAGCAGGGTGTTGGTATCTCGTCTTTAATGACGTTTAGCACGGGCTTCCTGCCCTTTATAATTTTTATTGCATCATTCGTTAATAAAAAAGCCGAATGGAAACTTACTAAATTTGATTTGTTTTGTGGGTTTTTATCCTTGGTCGGCTTAGCTTTATGGTTGATAACGAAAGTAGGGAATGTAGCTATATTCTTTAGTATTATGGCTGATGGGCTTGCGGCTTTACCTACTATAGTTAAATCTTACAAACATCCAGAAACGGAACTTGCTTGGCCTTGGTTAGCAACTTCAATCGGAGTTGTGTTTACTTTGTTAACCTTAACACAACTTACTTTTGCGAACTCTGGTTTCATTATTTATATTTTTACCGTCAACGTTATTATTTTCAGTCTTATTCAATTTAAGATTGGTAAAAAGCTAGGGTTTGTAGAAAAGAACTAAACATACGCTACTTGTAGTTGGAAGGTTTCAAATACTGTTTGTATATTCTGAAGACTAAATCCAAACTCAATTTCTCGGTTACGGAACATATTTAGTAGGGGGAGCTGATACTTTTTGATATACTTATTAACCTCTGAGGCAGAGCACTTTAGGATTTTTGGAGTAAAAGGTGAACATTTGGGCTTGCGTTAGCTTTATTCAAAGCAATCGAATCATCAATTTTCTCTTTGGAACGATTATCATACTTCGTGCGCGCATTTTCTACTTCCCCATAATGTTCCATCGCCCATATGCGAAGGTTTGAAAGCAAATCCACCAATGAGGTACCAAGTGGTGTGAGAGAATATTCAACTTGCGGAGGAACAACAGGATACACCTTCCTTGTAACCACACCATCACGTTCAAGACGTCTGAGCGTTTGTGTGAGCACTTTATGAGAAATACCGCTTACTATGCGTTTTAACTCGCCATTACGACGCGATTTTTGAGACAACGCAAACACAATCATGACCGTCCATTTTCCGGAAATTGAATCAATAACATTCACTTCCGGCGGGCATTCTTCGTTGCACTGAGAAACAATACGAACCACAAGGTGAGTATAACACATATATGTACGTACTTGCAACTTAGAATGCAGGTCGCTACACTTGGTCGTATGAATAAAATTTTGATTATTGTGGGGACAGTTCGGGAAGGTAGAGTCGGCAGAAAAATTGCCGACTGGTATCTAAAAGAAGTGGTAAAAGCTGCTCCCAATATGGAGTTTGAACTGCTCGACGTTGCTGAGTTGAACCTGCCGCTTTTCCATGAGGCATTCCCGCCGATGATGCATCAATATGGCAAGATACAGCAAAAACTTGCTGATAAAATCGGGAGTGCTGATGGCTTCGTTTTCATTACGGGCGAATACAATCATTCTATTCCCGGAAGCCTGAAGAATTTCCTAGATTACATCTTCTTTGAATGGAACTACAAAGCTGCCGCATTTGTCGGATATGGTGGAGCCGTGGGCGGAAGTCGCGCTATTGAACACCTGATTCAAGTTATGACAGAATTACAGGTCGTGAGTGTCGCTAGTACGCCCGCCAGTATTCTCATCCATGATATTTTTAATGCGCTTGACGAGAGTGGCATTCCAAAGCCTAAATTTGTCAGTGGAGATATTGGAAAACAGCTACAAGAGTTGGACTGGTGGGTAAGCGCACTCAAAACCGCACGAACTACATAAACTATGAGAAAAATTCCTAAAAAATATTCTGGGGTGCTCATGGGCCTACTTTTCGGTCTTTGCGGGGGATTGATTATGTCGTTCGCCCTTACTTGGCTCAATCTTGGCTTCGCGGATAACTTCTTTCAAAAATGGATGATCTCCTTTATCGGCTCGCTACCCATAGGTATGGTCGTAGCCACCGTTCTCACGCCTCCGATTAAAATGTTTGTTGATTCCATTAGCGAATAAAAATGAGTAAAGAAGCTAGGCGAATTCGCGTCGGCATCATCGGCGCCAATCCGGATCGCGGATCTATTCCACGTCCAAGGTGGTTACGTGAGGATGTCCAATGAAGGATAAACTGCGTGCGATAAGAGATGCAACGAAGGAAAACGTTGATTATATAGCCGGCCTGATAGGAATCGGATATCTAGTTATCGATGTAGGAAGAAGATTCTATGCGGGATTTCAGGGCTCCGGTGTGCTTATAAAGGCGGGCGGTTTGTTGCTCATAGCAGTCTTGCTATACCTCTTTATAAGAAATTTCAAAAAGATCCTTTCAAACACCCTCTTTTCGCTTCAGGTATCCGAAAATCTTTATCACGCTGAGGAACAAGCGACCCAGCTGTCAACGAAACAGCTAATAGATTTCCGAAAGATAATTCCAACAACGCGGGTCCTGGAGCAGATATACCATCAGGCTCTATCGGTTGCGCAAAAAGAACTCGATTCGGCATGTTTTCTTGTTAGCAGTCAAATGAATGTATTGTACGAACGTAATCCCACGAAAAAAACAAAGAGGATTCGTCTTTCTGCACAATTTGATTTTTACTCTCCTAAAAAGAAAATGTCTGTCGTCAAATGGGCCCCAGATCTGCGACTACAAAAAGGGAAACCTATATTGAGCTACAGAGATTCAGGTGGTCCTCGGGAGCCGTTTTTTCAGAACAAACACTGGCGGGAGGCTGTAATAGAAGCATGCGAGAGAACGGTGGTTTATCTAATTACGCTTCCGAAATTCGGTCTAAACCTGATCGGTTACACACAGTATGATATTTATATGGTTTTCCTCCGGAATGTCCCAATGTCGAAAGATTACTCTTACTCATTTATCAACAACAAACTTTATGAGGGGAGCGGTCAGTCAGGACAGGTGCTCAGAGATTTTGACGCAAACCCCTAAGGTATCATCATTGCCGTCCTGAGGTGGTACAATGCGGGGAGCCAAGCTTGACGAGAGGCGTAATAAGCTATCTTGTCAAATGGATTTATCCAGTCATATCGGGCTATTTTGCCATCTACCCTCAAGTTCTGAAGTGCCATCTTCAAAAGTAGCCGTTTTTCGTGGACTTCAGAACTTTCAAACAGTTTGCCTGCGTTAGAAGCCAGTTTTAGCAGGTATTCTGTTAATAATTGGTGGTAATTTCAATAACAATAGCAGTTTATATAATTTTTAACTGAATACATGGACAGTGACAAAAAGAACGATTTACAAACATTACTTAAAGGGGAAGTTAATAACTTTCAAGCAACTTGTCAAATGTTTCCAGATGAAGTGAAGCATATTGATAAATTGCTATCTCTTTACGAAATCTTCAATCGTAACCTCTCTATATATCCTCGCAGTCAAATTTCAATACTTCAGATGTTCTGGATGTGTTTTCGGGGGTTTTTAACAAGCACAAAACTACTTTTAGAAACTCATATTTCGGAGTCCTATACAATTACTAGTAGGTCAGCCGAGGTAGTAGGATTAGCAAGGAGAATGTCATTGCTTCCTAGTAAAATACCTGAATGGGTAGAGCGGGAAAAAAAGACTTCTCAGTCATTTAGGCGTATTTTTGGAATATTATTTCCAACGGGCGATAAAGCAGTTTTTCGTCAAGTATTCGATATATACGAATTAACCACGGAGCACGGTAGACACCCCAATTTTGCCAGCACAATATTCTTTAGCGATTTTGACAGAATGAACACAGAAAACATGGTTGATTTTAATTATTTTGACTTTGACAGGGACAATCTAACCAACCTTAAACGATGCCTGAATTATCAAATTTATGCCTATTTGAAGTTTCTGTCGGCGTTTAGAGAGATATTCAAAAAATATCTTACTAAAGAATGGGTCAAAGAGTACGAGCGGGTAGAAACCGACTATAGAGCATTCAAAGAAACTTTAAGAGGCGTATTCCAAAGCGGGTAAGCTAAAGGTAGAGAATAAGGTTTGCAGATTAACGAGTGGTATACTTATCTCAATCTCTCGGTTACGGAACATATCTACTAGAGGGAGCCAGGTTGATTTTATCCGAACCAAGTCCTGGTCAACGCAGGGTTGGAAAGTTTAGGACCAAGCTCAAATAGGATTGCTTGATTTTTTGGTGGAGATTGCCTATTCTACGATGTAATGTACCTCGGATTTATAAAACATCATTTCCGTTTTTTGATTGTCGGATTTTTCGTTTTCTATTTTCTCTTAGGGTTTTTTATATTTCAAAACTATGGTATTTCTTGGGACGAATCTACCTCAAGAGACAATGGTAGAATCGCTTTTCAATACGTAACAGGGCAAAATAAGGACCTCCTTACTTACGGAGATCGGGATTACGGAACGGCATTCGAACTTCCGCTTTTTATGGCTGAAAAGGCTTTGGGCGTGACGTCATCACAACAGATTTATTACCTTCGTCACTTTCTTACGTTTTTGTTTTTCTTTATTGGCGTTGTATTTTTTTATAAAATCGCCTCAGATAGATTTGATCGAAGTATTGCTTTTTTAGGAGTGATATTTTTGGTTTTAAGTCCGCGAATCTTTGCCGACTCTTTTTATAACTCAAAAGATATTGCGCTCCTTTCGGGTATGATCGTTGCCGTATGTACCCTTCTCTCTTTTACCAAAAAGCCAAGTTTAGTACGCGCACTGCTTCATGCTATGGCCTGCGCTTTTGTGGTGGATATCCGTCTGCCGGGTCTTATTATTCTTCCTATCACGGTCGGCTTTTATGTCATCGATACGTTTTTACTTACAGCTGAGAAATTGTGGCGATCTCGTATGGTGACGCTCGTTCTCTTTATGTTCCTTTTTTTTGGATTTGTCATTTTGTTTTGGCCGTATCTCTGGAATAATCCGATCAAAAATTTTATGAGCGCATTTTCAAACTTCAGTCACTTTTTGCGCCTCAGTGACACTGTTTTGTATAGAGGCAATTATTTTCTCGACAAGTACGTTCCCTGGCATTATCCTCTTGTTTGGATTGGTGTCTCGACACCGTTGGTTTATATTATTCTTTTCTTTTTTGGAGTTGGATGTACGTCTCGAAAGTTCTTTGGCAATAGTATTACTTTTTACAAAAAATCCCGGAAGGATTTGATATTTTTGGCTTGGTTTTTCGGACCACTTTTTATGGTTATCGGACTTAATTCAGCGTTGTATGACGGCTGGAGGCAACTTTATTTTATTTATCCTGCTCTCCTTTTGCTAGCTCTCGTCGGACTTGAAAGCCTGATTCTTTATACTAAGAATCGTTATCGATTCAGGATCGTTGTTTTGGTACTGGGAGTTGTTAACCTTTTGATGGTTTTTCGGTTTATGACCGTCAACCATCCGTACCAAAATCTTTATTTTAATGAGCTGGTTGGCGGTATGGAGAACGCAAAACAACATTTTGATTTGGATTATTGGGGGCTCACGTTTCGTAAAGGGTTGGAGTACATTTCTGCACACGATGACTCTCCGACAATATCTGTGTTTTTTGCGCATGGGCACAAACGTAATGTTGACATTTTAAGCGATAAGGATAAAAAACGCTTCGTAGTTTTAGACCGTCCAGAGGATGCAAAATATATATTGAATAATTACCGATGGTACAAGGATCGTAACAACTATCGGTGGGACCCTTATATTTACACCACACCACATCCCAAGTTTTATAGTGTAACCGTTGACGGTATCGCGGTCATGACTGTTCTCAAACCCAACAAGGACACATATCGTGTACAATAATCCATGCGCCTAGACCTTTACGAAGACTTATACGCACAAGAAGAGAAACATTGGTGGCATATCTCCAAAAGAAAAGTTGTTGCGCGAATGCTCGACACTTTTTTGCGCAAAAAGAAACCTCAAATTCTCGACATCGGTTGCGGAGCGGGGAAAATCATGGATATGCTCTCAGGCTTCGGAACTGTTTGGGGATTAGATAAAAGTAAAACTGCCCTTTCCTTTTGCAAAAAAAGAGGCTTTCGACATGTAACTCTTGGTGATGCTGCGGATACGGGATTTCAGGACGACTTTTTTGATGTTATTACCATGCTTGATGTCTTGGAACATACTGAGGAGCATGCAACCTTACCGGAGACAACGCGGATTCTAAAAAAAGGCGGTATTATGATTCTGACTGTGCCAGCATACCAATGGCTTTGGAGCACATGGGATGAGGTTTTGCGACATAAAAAGAGATATAGCAAAGGTGACCTCGAGACCCTTGTCAAAAAGTATGGATTTACTATAATGCGATCTTCTTATATGTATTCGTTTTTGGTTTTGCCGGCTTATGTTTTCCGAATGCTTAAGTCACATAAACAATCTTACGAGTCCGATTTTTCGACCAATCCGCCTCTTATTAACTTTCTCTTTACCTTGCTATCAACCATTGAGCGGTATTTTGTTGTGAGGGGGAGGATTGCCTTCGGCACCAGTCTTATTTTAGTCTGTAAAAAATGAAAACAGATAACCCGTTTTTATCAATAATCGTTCCCGTTTATAACGAAGAAAAACGTCTCACCCGGGGTATGACCGAGATTCTTCATTTTATCGACAAACAGACGTTTACTGTCGAGCTTATCGTCATCAATGACGGTAGTACAGATGCAACCGTAAAACTTTTAAAAAAGCTAAAACACTCGAGCTTACGGCTTATTTCTTATGAGAAGAACCAGGGCAAAGGATATGCGATTCGCGAAGGCATGAAGAACGCACGAGGAGATCTGCGGCTTTTTATGGACGTTGATCTTTCGACACCGATTGAAGAATTTCAGAAGTTTTTACCATATGTTAAGGCTTTCGATGTCGTTATCGGTTCACGGCGAGCAAAAGACTCAGAAATTTTGGTTCATCAGCCTTTTTTACGTGAGCGGTTGGGGATGATTTTTACCTGGTTGTCATCTATTCTTTTGGGGGTCGAAGTATCGGATTTTACCTGCGGATTTAAGTGTTTTTCAAGGAAGGCGGCCGGGAAGGTTTTCTCACTTCAGCGTCTCCATGGTTGGGGGTTTGACAGTGAAATCATTTTTCTTGTTCAAAAAAAAGGATTTTTGATAAAGGAAGTCCCTGTTGTCTGGAGCAATGATTCACAAACAAGGGTTGTATTGGCAAAAGATGTACTCCTTTCTCTCATAGACCTTATAAGGATTCGTATGAATGATGTATTCGGAAGCTATAGTAAGTAATCCCGGGTGAGCGATGTGATTATTTGCTCGGTACTATCCGAAGTTCTTTTCCTTCAATGATTGCCTTGGAAACTTTTTTATACGCTGCAGTGAGTACTCGTTGAAACGTACTCTGTGAGACGCCCATTTTTTTGGCAGCTTGGGTCTGGTCCAGATTTTTAATATTTTTCAGTCGCAAACTCTCCAACTCTTCCGGAGAAATGTCTATATGCTCACGGCAAGGGAAGTTATCCGGTTTAAACGAATCATAACCCGGACAGCAGCCTACACGATAATGACATTTTGGTCTACCCATAGTATTCAATTTAGCCCATTGCAGCTCTCTCTAGAAAAGAGCTGCGGGCAACCGTCGTTACTTTTTATCAGATTTTGACTTATCTTTAAGTGTTTCCCGTAAGTGACGAATTGTTGCAAGCTTTGCCTCTAAAATAGCTTCTCGTTCTTTCAGAAATGCCTCTTGGTCTTCCGTGGTCATTTCCTCTGGTTCACAGTATCCGCCATAACATCCATTTTGATTACACATACTCTCTTTCACCTCCTTTCATTCTGTATATTTTGAATATATACCCAAAATGAATGTATGTCAACGGGTAATAGACGAAAATAATTATGTGTGATATAGTGCTGAATGTAGCTTTGAGATATATCTATGCCAAAACCAGAGAGTCCAAACATCCAGATCCGACAGAACTATAGAGATCATGACAACGATTTACGAATTGATCCTCACGGAAATGGATTTCGCAATATTCGGTTTATGATGGCGCTCCAATTGGATCAGTTGCTCGGCGAAGCCAATGCGCAAGCCAATAGAACCGGTGCAGACATAGTGGAAAGTAGATTGCCATTGATGACGATGGCCGTTGCGGTGACTGACCAGGCGATTGTACATTTTTTAGGGCATCCGGATGATTACGCGATGTCGAAGATCGCAGATTTAGAGCGAGATATTTTAGGTGGTGTAGGAACGCTTACGACGACTGATGTCACTGGTGGAGCGCTTGCGGTGACGGATCAATTTGGTCCGAATAGGCTAAAAACACCTGCTTTTGCCTCCGAGCTTCATGAGCGTGTGAATGCGCTATTTGAAGCTGTCGCTCATACACCTGAGAAACCATACAATGAAACTGCAGAAGAACATCGTCTTTTGTATTTGCGTCAATTGTTTTTCGGGACTACGATTACCGATGAAAACATGCTGGTAGTTTCTGACTATGTGACGAGCACGTTTGCTTCACTGCTCAAACTTTTCCCACGCAATATGTTCCGGGAACGCATGCCGTTTGCTAAGCATTTTATGCCGTTTCTTCCGAAAGAATTGGCTCAGAAAAAAGAACAGGCAGATACTATTCTTGATGCTGTGGTCAGGGAGAAGTTGGCGGTTCCTGAAGGTGAGCGACCGGAGGTGGATTTGTTTGATTTTTTGATTAAGCACACTGAGTTTCTGCAAGAGATGGATTTTGATACGCGGGTTGGACAACTTCGTAGCGACGCGTTGCAAGTGTTGTTTGCCGCCAAGGAAACGACGCCGTCCGGGGTAGGAGCAGTGCTGCGAAAACTCGCTCTGGACCCTGCGGAGCAAAAGCGATTGCGAACGTTGATCAACGATTACTTTGAGAAAAAAGGCACGGATGTGTTGACCTATGATGATTTGTTGTCACACGATCCGGCGATGATTGCCTTTCATATACTCGCAGGCCAAACGCTTGTCGAAGATCCTCCAACGCCGCTGACTGCTCGAACATCACGTCATGACGTAACGCTAGCAAATGGTGAAGAAATTAAAGCCAATACCGATGTGTATCTGAGTCTGGCAGATGGGGCCAAAGGGCTACTTGCTCGCGGATGGGAATTGAATGATGTTGATGACGTGCTTGGACTTCCTGTGTTTGGTGACGGACGGAAAAAATGTAAAGGTGGCAGGTTTGCCATCATGGAAATGATCGCTACTACGGCACACTGGTTGCATCACACAAAGAGTTTCGAGTTAACCGAAGCGGGGCAAAAGGTTACCACATCCACTGCTTCTTTCCAAGGAATGCGTTTTGAGATTGAGAGAAAGGTTAAGGAATAGATTTGTCACTTGCACAATTTACTCTATGCAAAAAATTACTACCCATTTATGGTTTGACAAAGAGGCAAAAGAGGCAGCAGATTTTTACGTATCGGTCTTTGGGAGAGACTCAAAAATCAAAGACAGCTCAGTGCTTCACAACACCCCGTCAGGCTCAGTAGATATTGTTACCATTGACCTTTGGGGGCAGGAGTTCACGCTTATCAGTGCCGGTCCGCTTTTTAAGTTCAATCCATCAATTTCATTTCATGTTGCCTGCAAGACAAAAGATGAGGTGGATGCACTTTGGGAAAAACTCTCAAAAGGCGGCACGGTGCTTATGGAGCTGGGCGCGTATCCGTTCAGTGAGAGGTATGGCTGGGTACAGGACAGATACGGTCTCTCCTGGCAAGTGATTTTTGCGGGCGATCGGGTGGCCAAGCAGAAAATTACTCCGGTACTGATGTTTGTCGGAGATGTTTGTGGTAAGACCGAAGAAGCACTCAATCTTTACACATCGGTTTTTCACAATGCAAAAATTTTTCATATCCAGCACTATGGCAAAGGTGAAGAACCGGACAAAGAAGGAACGGTAAAGTATGCGGCATTCATGCTGGAAAATAAAGAGTTCGGAGCCATGGACAGCGCGCATAAACACAACTTTACCTTCAACGAGGCTATTTCGTTTATCGTGCACTGCGATACCCAAAAAGAAATTGACTACTACTGGGGAAAGCTTTCCGCCGTCAAAGAGGCGGAACAATGCGGTTGGCTCAAAGACAAATTTGGTCTCTCCTGGCAAGTGGTTCCTACGGCTATGGACGATATGCTAAAATCCAAAGACGAGAAGAAAATTGCGCGAGTGACCCAAGCATTTCTCAAAATGAAAAAGTTTGATATAGAAACGTTAAAGCATGTATACGAGCAAGGATAAAAAATAAAGGAGGAGATCTATGAAGAAAAATTCAGTTGTCCATTTTGAAATGCCCTATAAAGACGCAAAACGGGTGAGTGAATTTTATACCTCCGCTTTTGGCTGGGACATGAACGATGCAGGAGCTGACATGGGACATTACATTGTTGCACAAACTGCAGAAACTGACCAAAACAGGATGGTGAAGACTCCGGGAACAATAAATGGAGGATTTTATGAAAAATCCAAGTCAACAAGTCCCTATCCTTCATTTGTGATTTCCGTTGAGGACATCAATAAAGCAATGGAAATGGTTGAAAATGCCGGCGGAAAAATTGTGGGCAAACCGCAAGATATTCCAGGGGTCGGGCTTTGGGTAGTATTTATAGATACCGAAGGCAATAAAGTAAGCATGCTTCAAGCATCATGACTCCGTTGGCACTACTTGCGACTGTTGTAGGAATCTTTTTGGGTCTTGCCGGTCTTCCACAAGCTATCAAAATTTTCAAACGAAAAAGTGCGAAAGACATCTCTGCCGCAAGCTACTTGATTGTTGAATTTGGTTCACTCATTTGGATACTGTATGCGCTTGAGTTAAAAAATTTGCCCATACTCATACCAAACATTCTGGGTTTTGCTACGACAACCCTCATCTTGATGGGATACCATCGGTATGGCAGGTCGAAGAAATGATGGGAAAATCTTCTCCCGAGGAATCAAAACGCGTCATGGATGCTGTGCTGAAGATGAAAAAGATTATTATTGCGGATTTGGAAAAAGCACGTAAAGGATAATGCAGGTCATTTTTTTCGAAGGTGGAAAATGTACGCATGATTATCTTCAAACAATATTTCATAGCGCGGATCCTTCAGAAGTTTTTGTAATATAAGATCTGGATGTTTTGTAGGGAAAAAGTCATTGGCATTTTGACCACTTCTCAAATCCAATACGATATATTCGGCATCATAACTTTCATAATTATCTTTTAGTACCCACAATTGTCGCTCGTGCGTGAAATGGGAAGCCAGATTGTTTTGCGTCATAATACTTATTCCCTTGGGCATTTTTGCAACAAGCGTGTTTAAAAAGGCAAAGTCATGAGTATGACGATAAAAATCTTTGTTGTAGGAAAGTGCCAGAGGTCCCCGCAGGACAAAACGATAGAGAACAAGCGCATTGATAATAAGGAGTAGCGATATAACCGTCAGGTATTTTTTTGTAAAATGAATTCTTTGTAACATCGCATAGCTATAGAGGGAAGATATAGCAAGAATACACCCAAGTTGCGCACTGTAATGAAGACCCAGGCTTACGCGTCCGGAAAGAAATCGTACCAAAAAATCCTGGATAATCAAAAACAAAAATGCAGGATGCACCAGAAATCCAAAACTGAGTAAACTGTAGAAAACGACATTTCGTTTTATAGGTGTATCCAGTAAATCAAAAATGATGTTGAGTTTATCTGCAGTGAACTGGACATCGTACCCATATCTTCCGCCAGCAAAATAGGGAATCAGAAATTTAATGGTGAAGATTCCCCAAACAAGAGAGAGTATAAAAAGAGCTATAGATAGGCGTCTCCAGTTTTTATTCAAAAAAAATGTTGCTGTGGTAATGCCTGCACCTAGGAGAAAATTACTTTCTTTAAACCCCAAGGTAAGCAAAAAAAATATGACAAAAGGAATCTTTTTGTTTTTGGCGAAAAAATAAAAACATAAGGCAATGGCAAGGGTAGCAACCGTTGTTCCATGGAAGTCGAAAATAACGGCATTTTGTATGCCAATAAAAAAATAAAATGCAATCAATATAGCAAAAGAAAAGAGTGAATTTTTTGTGACTATTTTTCCTGTTTTGTAGATACATAGTCCGGCCAGTCCAACAATTGCCGACTGAGCAATCAGAAGCACTTCACTTTTATCCGTAAACCAAAAGAGAGGAGAAAAAAGAAAAATGCTCGGGTTAAAGTGATCGGCAAAAATAAGTTTTCCGCCAATGACTAAGTGGTCGATGATCGGTAGTTTAAATTGCGACGCCAACCAAATAGCTCGGTCAAATATCCCGAAATCATAATAAAACACTTCATATTGCCAGAAGCGATTGAGAGAAACGGCAATTGCGGCAAGCGTAAACAAGAAAAAGAGAGTATACGCAAGCAGATCGATTTTTTTTATCAGCCGATCTATAAGCAATTTCATGTACTCATGGTATCATAATGGTATGATAGATAATTGACACCTAGTTGGAAAATTATTACTATGTATTCACTATGAAGGCTGTACAAATAAACGCATATGGGGGAAGTGAAGTTTTGCAAGTAAATAAGAACGTTGCCACCCCATTAATGGGTAAAAATCAAATACTGGTAGCGGTGCACGCGGCAAGTATTAATCCGTTTGATGTGAAAATTCTCTCCGGTATGTATAAAGACATGATGCCGCTTTCTTTTCCTGCCACGCTTGGTGGAGATTTTGCCGGCGTGGTTGCGGCAGTTGGAGAAAAAGTCATTAATGTTGTGGTAGGCGACCAGGTATATGGATCGGCAAACGTATTTAACGGCGGATCAGGTTCGTTTGCGCAAATGGCAGTAGCAAACGTTGCTAATACGGCAAGAAAGCCAAAAAATGCCACGTTTATCGAGGCAGCAGCACTCCCGCTGGTAGGAGCAAGTGCAATACAAGCATTAGAAGAACATATCAAACTTCAAAAAAATCAAAAAATTCTTATTCACGGGGGAGCTGGAGGCATCGGTCATGTTGCTATTCAACTTGCAAAAGCAATAGGAGCATATGTTGCCACCACAGTAAGTACCGACGACATACAATTTGTTAAAGAATTAGGTGCGGATGAAGCAGTAGATTATAAAAATCAGACCTTTGAAAAATTTTTAACAGACTATGATGCTGTTTTTGACACGGTTGGCGGGGATACAACCAACAAATCTTTTAATGTCCTTAAAAAAGGAGGAGTTTTGGTATCCATGCTGGGACAACCAGATTCAAAACTTGCAAAAGAGCACGAAGTTACTGCTATTGGTCAAGGAACGGACACTAACTTTAAACATTTAACTCGATTAACAGAGCTTGTGGATAGTGATAAAATAAAAATAAAAGTTGACAAGGTGTTTTTTCTGGATCAAGTAAAAGAAGCATTTGAATATCAAAAGCAAAAACACCCCAAAGGGAAAGTGGTTTTAAAAATTAAAGAATAACGTATTGAGCTAATATGGGTTTATTTTTCAATTTTTCTTCATATTGGTGGATTATTATTGCAATCATTTATCTTCCCTATATAGTTCTTTTTGTTCAAAGAAAAAGTTACAAGAAATCTTCAGAAGTCAAAGTGCAGATTTTTATGGCGAGTGTTAGTTTATTTTTTACTATCGCAATAGAATATATAGGAATTTCGTATAATCTTTGGACGTATGTCCCTACGAACTGGCCAATAATTCTTTGGGTTGCTTATTTTGGATCAGGGCTGTTGGCGTACCAATTGACAAAAAAACTTGAAGAGATGACGAAAAATAAAGAATCCAGTTAAGGTCGATTTGACGGTAACCACCAAGGAATGACCGGGACAGGAAGAGGGGGTCTGCCGATAGTGACAATAGGGATAATGATGAGTCCATACCACAAGAGCTTGCCCGCGGTAAACCAAAAAAGAAATGTTGTCAGATGTAACCGGTAAAATCCGGCAATAAAAATGAGTGCATCTCCAAGAAAAGGAACTCCAGAGAGAAGGAGAGCATATTTGCCCCATCGGTGGAAAAGATCTTGAGCCAGGATATAATCGCGCCGTTTTCTTCTTTTCCGGTACTGGTCGTAGAGCTCCCGTCCTTTTTTGCCCACAATAAAAATCAAAAAGGTGCCAATGACATCTCCAACGAACGCGAGAAGTATCACCAAGGTAGGATTGTACCCCAAGTGGATAAGCCCCAAAATAATGCCGTCCAGAGGAATCGGTATCGGCGTGGGGGCAAGAATTGCCAGAAGAATTAGCAATACATAGCCGCCGACACTCGCAAGACGCATGAATTTAGTATATCCTATTTAAGGATTTTATTGTCATTGACAAGGAGAATTTTTCCCTTATTGTAATATTTTCTATCAAGATTCCTTTACTTCGTTTTTGAATTCCTTCATGAGTTTTTGAATTTTAGGATCGATCACTACCTGGCAGTAGGGGGCATAGGAATTTTTTTCGTAGTAATGTTGATGGTAATCCTCGGCTTTGTAGAAATTGGTAAACGGCACGATTTCCGTCACTGCCTTGGCTACCTTTACTTTTGTTTTTTCTGCGGTCTTTTTTTGTTTTTCATTGTGATAAAAGATTACTGAGCGATACTGGGTTCCTACATCATTGCCTTGACGGTTGAGCGTTGTGGGATCATGAAGGTGGAAAAATATTTCCAGAAGTTTTTCATAGGAAATTATTTCTGGGTCAAAGTTTATTTGTATTGCTTCTGCATGGCCAGTTTTTCCTGAAGAAACATCTTCGTATGTCGGGTTTTCTTTCCATCCGCCCGTATATCCGGGCATAACAGATGCCACTCCTTTCAGACGCTGAAAAATTGCCTCGGTACACCAAAAACACCCACCGGCAAGTGTTACTGTTTCCATAATCCTTATTGTAGCAGACTTATTTTTCTATGTTACAATGGGGTTTATGAGAGGTCGTTGGCTTATTTTTATCTTTTTTATCGCATTGTTTCTTCGTGTTTATCATCTTGGTGACCTTCCAAAAACTTTTTATGTCGAAGAACTCACTAATACGTATGTCGGGAAGTTTATTTTTCTCCATGGCAAAGATATCAACGGCAATCCGTGGCCTATGTTGTATTTTGACAAATTTGGTGATTATCCGCCGGTGTTGCCTCTGTATCTTTCCGGCGCAAGCGCTTTACTGTTCGGTGTTAATGAATTTGCCGCTCGATTACCCATAGCAATTGCCGGCGCATTGTTAGTCATTGCCATCTACCAACTTTCATTTCTTATTTTTAAAAATAGCCGCGTGTCTATATTCACTTCATTTATCACGGCGATTTTGCCCTGGCATGTGGTGTTATCGCGTACTACTGCAGAAGGTGTGGTAGGGCTTACTTTGTATGCATTCGCCATTGTTTGGGTGCTGCGGGGGATTGGCGAGGGCAATACCAAGCTTCTTTTGAAAAGTTTTCTTTTATTTTTTCTTTGTTACTTTTCATATCCTGCTTTACGCATCTTAGTTCCTTTAACGTTGTTGCCATTGCCATTTTTTACCTATCGCACCGATGGCAAAATGACAAAAATTCTTATCGCATCGTTTCTTTTATTTAGTTTACTTACCGGATATATTGTGACGACGAAATGGGGGAGGGCACGATTTGAGCAAACGTCGTTGTTTAAAAGTCCTGAAATTAAACAATCAATTGAAGTCAGAAATAAACAATTAAGCGACAGTCTGGGACAAAACCATGTGCTTCGGGCGAGGATTTTTCATAATAAAATTACTGGCTACACACGAGAGTTTCTTAATCAATATTTGAGTTATTTTTCCCCGAGGTATCTCTTTTTTGATGGTGGTTATGGACAATATCGCTATTATAACGTGCCGGATCAAGGACTCTTATTGGTGGCACTTTTACCTTTTTTTCTTTTTGCGTTTGCTTCCGTCGTTGGCATGAAGCGGAGTCTGTTTATTTATGTTTTGTATCTGTTGATTATTGCCCCTCTTCCTGCGGCTCTTACGGTTGATTTTACCCCTCATGCCCATCGGTCTTTGTTTATGATTTTACCACTCGTTCTTGTCGCTGGCAGTGGGTTTTTTGCACTCATACAGGGCGGAACTCTTAAAAAACTCGTCATATTGGGAAGTATGGGGATATTAAGTGTAGAACTTATTTATTTTTGGAATCAGTATGAACAATCCAGTGCATTTCAAAGTATGCTTCGCAATGATGGCGATAAAGAAATAGCGGTGTATATGCGCAATGAACACACGAAGTATGCTCAGGTATTTGCCCCCATCTATGAACGCCTTCCTTTCTATTATCTTTTTTATTCTCAAAATTTTAGCTCTACTCTTGTGGGGAAATTCAAAGAAGAACTTCGTATAGACCGTGTAGATAATATTTCTTTTCTGGGAGCCTGGTGCCCATCGACTTTATCTGCCGTGCAGCAAGCAGGGAAAAACATCCTTGTCATTGAGCGGGCAGATTGTGATAAGCCTGGTGGCTATCAAGTGCTCCAAATAATCCAACGCATGGATGGCACTTCTGCATATAATATTCTCAAGCCATTGTAGAGCAGGACTTACCGCGTTTGTCATTGCGAGACCATTCTGATGGCGTGGCAATCTCTTACTGCAAAGATTGCTTCGTCGTAAAACTCCTCGCAATGACAAGCCGAACCATAATTAACTGCGTAACTCCTGATAGAGACTAATAGGTGACGATATGGAGCCTGGCTTGGTCAAGGATTGCTTGATATTTTAAGCTGGTTTTCATTTGTACTTGATACGTTTTTTCGCCAAGATCTAGAGTAATAGCTGGAGAGACCATAAGCTTGGTATCTCCTCCTTCCAGGGAGACTTCAGAAAACCAGACGGGGTGCTTATCTGTTGCGTTAAAAAGTCGCACGAATGCGCGTTCGTTGGCAGCAGGAATATGCACCGATGCTTCAAACGTGACTTTTTTTATTTGTGCATAGTTAGTGCTGTCCACAATTGCAGTAAGGCCCGTGATATCCTGCCAATCATCAGACATATTGGCGCCACCGCCAAAGGAGATAAAAAATTCTTTGGTGCCGGCAGCTGGTATCGATGCTATGGCTGGTGTAGCTGTTGGCGCAGGAGGCAAGGACAGTCTGACTGCCGAGGTAACTTTATCAATCTGCGTCAAGCAGCTTTGTGGGCAGATGTCAGGATTTGCGGAGGTTACTACTGGTAAAGTCACTGGTTTTTGTATGAAAGGAAGGATGCTGTCGATATAGAGTATATTTGCTACCATCAGCGCTCCTAGACTCATCAAGGCCAAGCGAGGAAACCAAAAATGATGGGTATTATCAGGATGGAGGAATGGTTCCATATTCTTTAAATATGATAGCATAGAATATACATGAGGAAGCGACTGCTTTTTATCCGTAATTTTGAATCGGGAATGTATTTAGAGACCGTGTTTCTTTCTGCAGTGGTGACTATTCTCCTTATTCGGTTTTTTCTTCATCTTGCCAATTATCCACAAGTGGGAGGTTCGGGGCTCCATATCGCCCATATGTTGTGGGGTGGCCTCCTTATGTTCGTTGCCATTATTTTACTTCTTGCATTTTTAGGTCGGTTTACCATGAAAATGGCAAGTGTCGTCGGTGGGATAGGCTTTGGTACGTTTATTGACGAATTGGGGAAATTTATCACGCATGATAATAATTATTTTTTTGAGCCAACTGTTGCTCTCATCTATATCATTTTTGTGCTTCTTTTCTTGTTTCTCCGATTTTTGGAGCGCCGCCAGGTGCTTTCCGAGCAAGAATATTTAGAAAACGCACTTGAGCTTACTAAGGGAGTGATTCTTGATCCACGAGAGACAGATCAAAAGCGTGAGGCGTTGGCACTATTGGCAAAGTGTGATCAATCTAGTCCAGTCATTACATCGCTCCAGCATCTGTTGGCGGCAATTCCGTTGACCCCCTCTGGAGAACATATTTTTTTACAGCTAAAACAACGCGTGCGTCGGTGGTATCAAAAGCTTTTTCATAATCCCTGGTTTTCCTGGGGCATTATTGTATTTTTTATTGGCTTATCTTTTGTTGGCCTTTATCGATCATCTGATGTATTGAGTCTATTTTTTCGTCTGGATGAATTTACGCTATCATATCCTGAATTGGGCCAATTTGCCTCTTCGATTGCCAGTTCTCTCGTAGTTTTTGTTGGTATTTTACGCTTGAAGAAACACCGCCTTAGTGGGTTACGGTTTTTCAAAGATTCCGTCCTCGTTTCTGTTTTTTTGACTCAATTTTTTGATTTCTACAACCATCAATTTGATGCATTGTTTATGCTTATTTTCAATCTTTTGGTATTAGGTGTCCTCGAATATATGCTTAGCGAAGAACAATTGTTGTTATCACCAAAGAAGGAGTATGATAAGACATAGAATGATGAAATATTTTTTTCTTTCCCTCTTTGTTGCATTTTTGATACTACGACCAGCTCTGGCACAACAAGATACAGAGGTAAGTGACTATGCTAAAGATGTTACAGAAGGACAACAAGAGGTGAATAACGATTCTCAAGCACAAGAAGCACAACACGAAGAATCTGCCGCTGAAGAACCCCAAGCCGGAAACACGGGAATACAAGAAGTGAGCGTGCAAGAAACAGTCGCACCGCAAGAAGCAAGAGAATCTTCTGCTGATTTAGAGTCTGCTACGAGTCAAGAAACCATTACACCAGAACCACAACCGGAAAACGAGGAGACTATTCCTCCTCCTGAAACACCATGAAGCGATTATCCATTATTTTTCTTGGAGTTTTTATTATCGGCATTGTGATAGGTGTCAAATTCTCTCCCATTTTTCGTGAGAAACAGACGACGAGTATAGGAAAGCGCAGTAAATCCCCTGGAGTCATTGCCGATATTATTTTGGCAAAAACTATTGATGCGACAACCGGAAAACCTTTGACTCTTGCCCATACATTTTCTAAAAAAGAGCCTACGATCTACGCAGTCATGAAATTGCAACATGTTTCCGTTGGTACGCGTATTGAATATGTCCGGTATCGCAATAAAAAGTACCTGGATCACCGAAGTATACAGATTGTTCAACCGGTACCATACATAAATTTTCACTGGAAATTAAAAACACCGCCTGTAGATCGTCCGGCTGGTACGTATCTTATAAAAATCTATACCAACGGGAAGCTTGAGAAAGTTGCAGAATATACGGTGAGAGAGGGTCTTGACAGTGCTTCCTTCACTCCATCTATACTAAAAATATGAAGAGTACTCAATTTAAGCACAAAACGACATTTTCTATTCTTTTCCCATTATTTTTTTCCTTCTTTCTTGGTATTATCGGCGGGTGGTATGTGGGGCAGAAAAAAGCAGGGCTGCCATGGCAAAATCTATCTATTTTTTCTTTGCGTACAAGTCTTTCTGGGCAGTCACTATCAGAAGCAGAGCCGAATGATTCGCCAGATCAGGCAACTCCATTACCCTTTGGGGTGCCAGTCAAAGGAACACTCAATACCGGAAAAGATGTGGATTTTTTTAAAGTCACGATCGAGGCGCCGTCGCGGATTCGGATTGCCATGACGAAGCTTCCCCAGGAATATCAATTGTATATTTATAATCCCACCAAACAGCTCATTGCTGCATCCCAACGACGTGGGTTTTTAGATACCACGTCGACGTTTGCGGCTGTCGACAAAGGGACATACTTTATAAAAATCTTTACCAATTATGGTGAAACTGCAACATTTTCGTATAATATAACAACGACACTTCTTCCGTTGAGTGAATAATCTCGTACTTTCATCTATGAATACTCTCCGTTCGTGGTGGGCAGATAGTCGGGGAAAAGTAATAGTGGTTCTTTTTATTCTTTGGATTTCTGCACTTATCCATCAATTTCAATTGTTATCATTATTATATCCGTTAACTGCTGTTATCTTCACTGTTGCTATTGATATACTCATTACTCGTTTGAGACTTGGTAAAGATATTTTTTCACTCTCCTCAGTGGTAACTGGACTTCTCATTGGACTTATTCTTGATCCGAATAGCGGAGCTCTTCCTCTCATTTTTGCCTGCATAGTTGCTGTCTTTTTTAAACAATTCCTTGGTCGCGGAAGTCATAAACATGTATTTAATCCAGCAGCTGTAGGGCTAGTTGTCTCATCGTTGATCTTGGGTAATCATATTGCGTGGTGGGCAGCTTCATGGGGGATTGTTCCGGCAATCATTCTTGTGATTGGGATGGTGCCGATTCTTATTCGTCTTCACCGATTACTTTTGCCGACTGCATTTCTTATTGTTTATTTTGTCATGCTCTCTTTTTCTACATCGTTATCTGCTGCATTTCATCTGACGCTCGATGGCACGGTATTTCTTTTTGCATTCGTCATGCTTCCTGAGCCAATGACGTCAACCATCAGCGGGAACTGGCGATATGGATGGGGGATATTTGTTGGGGCCTTTGTTGTACTGCAGAATATACTTCGTGTTTCTTGGCTTGATCCACTTCTCGTTGCTCTTTTAGGAGCTAACGTTGTTCGTTTCTTTCTTATTCGGACTCATTAAACCCGCAATCGATAGCGCTTAATGTAGGTGGCTCCTGAAGTTAGTGTTGTAGTGATGGTGAGGGTTGCTCCTTGGATGTTATAGTGTGGTGTGCATACCCCCTTGCTACAAGTACCAAAATATAAATCTCGTGAATCACTCATCTGTCCCGTAGGAGTTAATGATCCTACGACTCCTTGCCCGATGCCATTGGCGGTGTAGCTTAAAACATACTCCACGCGTTTTGTGGTATCTAAATGAAGAAGGGCAGCAACGACACTATTGGTCCCCCGAGAGAGTCGAGCTGAAGAATAGGAGACACCAGCTATTTTAGGTGCACGGATGCGTTTTTTGGCAGCGCCAACAGGAGTGGGAAGAAGGAAAAGGAAAGAAAAAAGAAAAAATAGAAAAAGAAGCCAGCGGTTCATGTTTATAGTATACTACCTTTATTATGCAAAGACGATTCATTATTGGAAGTCTTGTGGCTCTCGTAAGTATTGGACTGGCAATTAGTGGCGTTCTGATTTTGTCCAAAAAGACAGCTCTACCTCAAATTTCTCAACAATTGCCAGAAGCACCAACGCCTGCGTCTGCTGCTAAACTTCTTACCTGGGATGATCCGGCGGGATTTACTTTCAGTTATCCAGAAGGAGTTTTAATCAATAAACACGATGAGGATAAGGATAATTATGCGCATGTGGAACTTACCAATAAAGATCATCAGGGTAGTCTTATTGTTTGGGCGAAAGATACGACGAGTGCCGATGTGACCGCGTGGGTACGTACGGAAAAACAATTTACTGGAGCAACGGCTATCGATACAACACTGGGGAGTCAAGCAGCCAAAAAGATCGTCCTTCCTCCAAATAAACTCATTGTTGGGACAATATACGATGAACTATTGTTTACCATTGATGCGACCTTAGACGATAAAGCGTACTGGTCGCAAGTCCAGGATGCTATTGCCAATAGTTTTACGTTTAAACCCGCACAAGCTGCCGCCGGGGGAGCAGTCTCTGGCGATCAAGCGGTTGATGAGGAAGAAATGGTGCAGTGATTTAAAGTTCGAATATAGATGTGATAAGCCAGATTAGTAATTATTATGACTGAATTGGAAACAAACGTACCTGATGATAAACCAGTTCTACTTGGTGGTAAACTACTTGATCTGGGGCAAATTTTGCAAAGTGGCGGGACAGCACATATTGAGACTCAAGCAGGATCTGCAAAATTTATAGATATCACTGTAACTCCTGAGAAGATTGATATACGACCTTCTGGAGAAAATCCATTCTTTTTTCGAGCAGAAATACTTACTCCAGGAGAACTAGGAATGAATATTGTTTTAAAAGATGCGCAAAGGAAAAGGGATCCAGATTTACCGAGAGGACGCGATCTTGTAAGAGAGGCGATGAAATTTTTAAACACGCACCAGAAAATTGATCGATTTACCGCTACATGGAAAGAAAATAGTGATAACTTTGATCAATTTTTGAAAGATACAAATATTCGTGGTTTGAGTGATAAAGAGGCGGTTTTTTAATACGTGGACTGGGGAACATATAGCAAAAAAATTTGGTTTTAATACTGTTACGGACATTTATAAAGATATGCATTCAGATGAGCGATTCGTCGTTGTTAAGTTCTCTCGTATACCACACGAGTCGTCCTCAGCCTCTTAACATCACGGCCTCCAATATCTTTCCTATAATGTAGATTATCTCCTTCAATATATATCTTGCTCATAGCAGTATACGCTGTATCCCGTGCTTCGATGATATCGTTTCCTTGTCCAATCACATAGAACACCCTTCCTCCGTTGACTACCCATGTATTAGATAATCGTTTAATTCCAGCACCATATACGGTAACACCTGGAGTTTTCATTGCTTCTTCTAATCCATAAATTATTTTCCCTTTTACCTGTGAATAATTACTCGGATATCCTTTTGCAACTCCTGCAATGACAACGCGTACTTTTCCATCTGTTTGGATGAGAAGCGTATCTATCGTGCCGTTTGTTATTGCCTTGCTTAGTTGGAAAAAATCATTTTGCATACTTGGTACAAGGACTTGTGCTTCCGGATCTCCCCATCGAGCATTAAATTCAATAACGTAGACGTGCTGTTTTCCCTGTTTTTCCACGAGTATACCCCCCAAATAAAGAATCCCCTTATATGGTCTTCCTTCTTCTTTTAACCCCTTTACTGTTTTTGTGAAAATATCCTCTACTTGGCCTGTAATATTGTCATCTATAACCAATGGAGGCGTGCTGCATCCCATACCTCCTGTATTTTCTCCCTCATCGTTATCAAAAGCTCGTTTATGGTCTTGCGCATAGCCAAGAATTTTAAAATGCTCTCCATCGCTTACAGCAAATGCGGAAAATTCCTCTGCAGGTTCTCCATTTTTACCTTGCAGCCATTGTTCCAGTAGATACGTTGATGAAGCATCTCCAAATTTTTGTAACTCATATATTCTTTTGATTGCCTCTGTATTGTCTTTTGCAGGAAGTGCGCCTTTTCCTTCCGCTAGTCCGGAAGCTTTCACAAACCATGGTTGATTTTCATGTTCTTTGAGATATGCAAGGCCTTCTTTTACTGAATGAAGGATGGCAAAAGAAGGGTGGGGAATATTATGACGTACCATAAATTCTCTTGCATATGCTTTATTCCATTCAATTTCTCCTGCATGTTTCGTTGGCCCTACAACATCAATGCCTTTTTCTTTTAATTGATCTGCAAGTCCTACAGCAATAGCATTGTCTTGTAGAACGTCGACAAGAGAGACGCCTTCTTGATGACAAATATCTACAATTTCAGGACTCGTTGTTTTGAGATTTGGATAGAGAATAACTTGTTTTTGGGAAGTAACATGCATGAAGTCATTACCAGGAATTGCAAGAATTTTGTCTACATAGGGGCTTTGAGAATACTTATCAACAAGCGCAGCACCACGTCCTCCAGCGTCAACAATAGCAATTGTGTGGCTTTTTTTTATCATGTGTATTTGTGGAATAAATTCATTTAAATATACATAGTTTCCTTCATAAACGCAAATACGAGTGCATTTGTATATCGCTCTAGACTGTGCTATACTCTCTCTTGACCTTGGAGAAAAGTGGAACCGTCCTGTAAGAAAGCATGAGTTTACCTCTTGCCTTTCACCTTAGGCGTAGTAGTCCCTTTAAGTCCTAAGGAGAAAGGAGTCCCATATGGCTACCAATTTGTTTGTAGGGAATCTTCCCTATACTGTAGACAGTGCCAAGCTTGAGGAGATATTTGCTCAAGCAGGCAATGTTGCCTCAGCAAAAGTGATTGCCGATAAATATTCAGGCCGATCACGAGGTTTTGGCTTTGTCGAAATGTCATCTGATGCAGAAGCTAAGAAAGCCGTTGAAATGTTTAACGGTAAAGACATGGAAGGCCGTGCATTAGTGGTGAATGAAGCACGTCCTCGTGAAGAGCGACCACGAAGATAAAACTTCGTTTAATTAAGGAAAATGAAACCCCGATCGAAAGGTCGGGGTTTTTGGTTGCTCCAGGAGGCCATTTTTGGTACCATAGAAGCCTATGTTTGAAAGTCCGACGTGCGGAAGTCTAGAGTTGCTTGCCGTACGCGAAAAAATTCTTGCTTTTTTAGCCAAAGACCCCGAAGGCACCTATGAGCTCGTTGTGGGGACCGATTCGCAGCCTCACAATGGCGCAGGGGTAGATTTTGTCACGGCAATCGTGGTTCATCATGTGGGACACGGTGGCATCTATTTTTGGAAACGGATGGTCAATAAGAAACACTACGTGCTTCGTCAACGCATGTACGAGGAAGCGACCCTTTCTTTGGAAATGGCAGAAACTGTATTGACGTTATTGCATAAAGACGGTATTACCAAGTATGATGTAGAAATTCATGTAGATATTGGTCAGTATGGCGATACGCGCGAAATGATTGCCGAAATTGTTGGTATGATTCGCGGCAGTGGCTATCGAGTAAAAATAAAGCCAGAAAGTTACGGGGCGAGTAAAGTAGCAGATAGATATACATAAAGGGGGTGAATACTATGATAAACAAGATTTTCATTGGATTTGTAGTGTTGGTGGCAGGAGCGTTAGCTGGGTGGTACCTGTTGGGATCCGGTGGACTGAAAAGCAAGATGAATCTGTACCCAACGGGAACATCGGTTAATACCCCGACGCCATCAAGCGATGGATCCATGAGTGGCTCAAAAACATCAGGTAGAACGGGTACGAGTAAAGGCGGGGTGATGGAGCGAACCGTGGTTACCTACGCGGACGGTGGTTTTAACCCAAAAATCGTAACCGTTTCCGTCGGTACGACGGTTACATTTATGAATGATAGTTCAGGAGCTATGTGGGTGGCATCGGATATTCATCCGACACATCAACTATTGCCTGGGTTTGACGAGCTAAATAGTGTCAGTAAAGGTGGATCTTACGAATACACGTTTGTGAAAGTCGGGACCTGGACGTATCATAATCATATGAATCCATCCGTGAAGGGAACGGTGGTCGTGACACCGTAATCTTTTACGGTGTGGGGGAAGGAATAGGCGTTGGCAAAGCAGCACAGCGGCCAAAAGTGGGTTCGGTTCCTTGGATAAAATATTCCACTCTGCCATAGTAACAGGGTATAGCAACAACAGTATCAGGCTTGAGCGGCACGTCATCTGGTTTATCTTTTAAAAGCTCAAGCATGATGTCGTGCCAAATGGGAGCTGCTCCGGTGATACCAGAGGTAAGAAGGGGGTCCATCGGGCTATTATCGTTATTTCCTACCCAGACTGCCACAACGTATGAAGGAGTAAAACCCACGGTCCAGTTGTCTCGTTTGTCGTTACTGGTTCCCGTTTTGACGGAAACCGTTTTTCCCGGGATCACTAATGAAGAGTTTGGACCAAATGCGGCAGTGCGAGCAATATTATCACTCAATATATTGTTCAATATCCACGTGACTTCGGGTTTGACTGCGGCAACGGGAGCTTTCGGCGCATTTTTTTCAAGCGTCCGTCCCGTATAGTCGCTCACTTCCAAAATCGGCAGAAGATCTTCCCGTTTTCCACTATTGGCCAATGCGCCAAAGACGCGGGCCATATCCAGCATGGTAACTTCCCCGCCGCCAAGAGTCAGCGACAGTCCATAGCGGTTTTCATCTGTCCATGATTCAATGCCCATAAGTCGGCCTTTTTCTATCATGGTGTGGACGCCAATTTTTGCCAGTGTTTTGACTGCGGGGATGTTATAGGAGTTTCCTAATGCATAGCGAAGCGGTGTTGGTCCATGGAATTTACCGTCATAGTTAACTGGCGCATAGGATTCACTTCCTGGTATTTTATATACAATGGGGGAGTCATCAAGGATTGTTCCTGCGGTAAATCCGTTTTCTAATGCTGCTGCGTAGTTGACGACTTTAATAGAAGAACCAGGTGGTCGCGAACTTGTGGTTACATTGACATTCCCTTGGTCCTGCAGATTAAAGTAATCTTTGCTTCCTACCATGGCAAGAATTTCTCCAGTTTTTGGATTAGTCACCAGAGCTGCCCCGTTGCCAACATGCAGGTTGGTAAGATTGGCAATATGAGAACGAAGCATGTCCTGTGTTTTTTCTTGTATAGCAATGTCCAGTGATGTGGTGATGCGCAGTCCACCGCGCTCAACGAGTCTTGTCCCGTATCGGCGCTCAAGAAGATCTTTCACGAAGAGCACAAAATGCGGTGCACGTATGGGAATTTTTGGTGATGCAAATCCTATCTTTTCTCTCAATGCTGTCTCTTGTTGATCGCGGGTTATGTAGCCATCTTCCGTCATTCTGCGCAAGACTTCTTTTTGCCGTTCAAGCGCCCGTTCCGGGTGATTGCCAAACGGAGAATATTCGCTCGGAGCAGCAGGGAGACCAGCAAGAAGTGCTGCTTCTCCTAGTGACAGGTTTTTTGCTGATTTTCCGAAATATGTTTGGCTGGCTGTTTCAATGCCCCATGCTGTCCCGCCATAGGGCACTTGATTAAGATACATTTCTAAAATTTGGTTTTTGGTATACATGCGTTCTGCCCAGAATGCCAATATAATTTCTTTGATTTTGCGTGCAATGGTCTGTTCTGGCGAAAGCAACGATGACTTAATCAACTGTTGCGTGATGGTTGAACCGCCTTGGAGTTGACCATTGAATTTTGTTTGAATTATGGCGCGCAGTATTCCTTTGACAGAAAAACCTTGGTGTTGATAGAAATCTTTATCTTCCATGGCAATGGTTGCTTCTTTGGCATATTGGGGAATATCTCCCAATGCAAGAGGTGTACGATTTTGATCCGCATAAATTTCATACAAGAGAATGCCATTGCGATCAAAAATTTTTGTGGTTACTTCCAAATCGCGGTGCGAAAGAAGATACGGACTGGGGAGCGCCGTCAGCCACTGATAGGCGATATAGGGGATAAAGAGAAACATGCCGGCAACGAGAGCACCAAGAAAAAACGATTTCCATATGTCTTGTCGACTCTTTCTTCGATAGAGGATGGCAGTAGGGGGAAGACGCACAGAAGGGAAAGAGAGCTTGGGGAGAGAAAATTTTACTATGGGCATCTTGATTTTTTGTGTTTTTTCTTTGATCCAGTCGCTTCCTCCGTGTGTCGCCTCTTTCGCAATGATTTTTATGATGTTATAAGCTATAAAGAGAAAAGAAAAAACAAGACGAAAGAAAAATCGAACACTATCGCCAATGCTTATAAGAACAAGAGGAATGAGGAAAACCAAAAAAATAAAAAGACTTTTTTGATCTTGATTATTTGAAAAAATCTTTTTATGACGCGCCATAGTTCTGGTTTTATACCATGTCTATGGGACTGACGACAAGAGGGAAATAAAAAAAATCCCCTTCGGAAGAAACAAAAAATGTTTCCACAAAGGGAATGAGTTCAGTTCATTCGTGTTACTCCAGGACCATATTCAGGAGCGCATAGCTATAGTATACGCAGTACCTCAGCATGTCCTTCTGTTTCTTCAATACAGAGAGATAGGAAGACATAGGGATTCGATCTGTAAACTCTGCTTTGGTTTTGATTACTTCCTCGATATTTAAGGAATCAAGGAGCGCAATCCACTGTGGATAAAGTTCCTTGATTTTGTCAGCAGTAATCAGAAGTTCACCAAGTTCATGAAGCAGAGCATCTGCTTTTGGACTCACCTTACGAATAGCATGTTTGAGGTCATCATACGCTGTGACTTCCCAGTCAAAATCTGAGAAATTTTTCGAGTTTTTTGCTACCTCGAGTGCTTTTTCCCAGACATCAGCTTCAAGTTCTTGTTCTTGTTTAATGATCTCATGTGGATTTACGTCAATTCCCGGTGGAAGCCTATTGAAAGTTTTATCCATGCCGAGTTTATGTGTTTCCAGATACTTATCTGCTATTGGTTTCACTTGTTGATAACCTTGTGCATCGAGTGCAACAAAGAGGTGATTCATATTATCCTCCTTAGTCCAAATACCGCAGAAATCTGCGCGCTTGAAAGTCTGCAGATCCTGTAGAGAAATCTGGAAGAACTTTTATAATCCCTCCACTTTCTGTCACACGCCGGACGATATCGGTTTGCGTCTGTTCGTCAAGCTCTCTAAAATCAGAGCTTACCACAACCAATGCGGTGTTGACAACTGAACGGGCTTGCCTAATTTCACGCTCCAGATTGTCAATGTTGTTCTCATATCGATATGTTCGTGGTATCCATGTTTTGCATTCGATGGCACATCCTTGACCCGATTTCACTGTCAGCAATTGACGGACGACAGATCCTGATTCGGCATTGTAAGTCAAGCAGTTGCTGAATGTTGTTTCCTGCCCGAATCTCACCATCAGATCGATATGCTGCCCCATTGTGGACATTTCTGACTTCATAGTGATTTTTGGATCTAAGGATCGCAAAAATTCTGCGGCTTTGAGCTGTCCGAATAAGCCGTGAAGTTTTCTGCTCATTATGGAATCTGTATCCAACGATTGTTGACTGACAAGACGTTTAATATCTTGCCAGTTGATGTTGGATGGCGCATTAGTTATTTCTCCCACCATTTCCATCGAAAGTTTATGTTGAGCCACCTTTCGGGCAATCCAGGCCATGTCCGCATCGCCTCGATCTGCTTTTGCACTGAGAGTGCTGATGAGACTCTGATTCATGCCTTCATCAGCAAGCATCAACTTCTGGGCAGCTCTTGGAGGCATGACATAGAGGCTGGAACCGGAAACTTTGTCCATGCCCATCTTGCTATAGAAGTCGCGGTCTGCTTGTTCCGGTACCATCGAAAAACTTCCGCCAGAGCCTCTGCGGATGCTTTCACTGATCATGTAGAGGATGAGGGAACGCCGCGCATCGGGATAGTTAGCTATCCATGGTGCATATTCCAGGGCAAAGACAAATAACTCTTTGTTCGGGCGGGTTTCAAATCCCACAATTCCCGCGAGTTTGTTGTCAATGTTGAATGTTACGGCAGTGGGCTGATCGGGATAGGTTGCCGGTGCGATTCTATGCCATGGGAATTTTGATCCCCACGATGCAATCTCAGACAGGTTAGCAGCGGTCAGGCCAAGGAAACAACCTTCACCGGACTGCGCTTGCTGGATACCGATTGTTGCCCGACCGAGATTTTTCACTTTCTCACGGTGAATTTGCCGGCATTCGACGCAACGCACTGGTGGGGTCATTTGGTTCAGACCCAACCGCTTTTGAGAAAAATACCGTTGTTCTTCTGGAGAGATAGAAAACGGCTTGCCGCAATCCTTGCAGAATTGCTCGCTCATGGGAATACTTCCTTTCTGTCAATGTGCGAAAGAACTGAAACGATATTTTTTAATATCGTTTGGGTAGTATATCAAACTATAGGATTCTAAACAAATTACCGTATCAGCACGGGTTTTTCTTCGGGGTGGGGGCAATCCAAACACCACATGGAAATCGGATCACGCACTATTTGATGTTCTTGCGGTTCTATATTATCCGTTTGTCCTGGTGCGGCAAGATCATGCGTGGTTTTGTCAATCATTACTCCTTGCTTGAGTTGTTCTATTTGGGTGGGGACTGTGCCGTTTATGAAATATTCAAAGCGTGTGGGGCAACCACGATCAGCTGCATTGGGATCTGGGTTGGGGGGCAACAGCCCGGAGAGCGCACAGATTTGTGCTCCGACAATGCCATCCGGTTGTTTGGGCCAAACGTCCGGTTTATCGCTTAATACTTTACGCATGAGCTTATTCCAAATAGGAGCTGCTCCGGTGATACCAGAAACGAGCGCCGGATTCATTTGGGAATTATCATTGTTGCCGACCCATGTGGCGACTACATATTGCGGCGTAAATCCAATGGTCCAGTTGTCTCGTAGATCATCGGTTGTTCCTGTTTTTACCGATACGGCGTGATTGGGAATTATCAAGCTCGAGCTTGGTCCAAATGCTTCCTGGCGTGCATTGTTATCCAATAGGATATGGGAAATGAGAAACGCTGTCTCTGGTGAAATTATGCGTGGTCCTTGTATGAGCAGTTGCGATGACACGTCTTTGCCGAGATTGGCATCTTTATGCTCTTCTAAAATTTTTCCATTTTTGTCGATCACTTTAAGAACGGATACTAAGTCTTTTCGAATGCCGCCGTTGGCAAACACCCCAAAGCCCGTGGCCATATCTGTCATATGCACTTCACCACCCCCTAAAGTAAGAGACAGGCCATATTGCTTAGAATCTTTGAGCGTCGTAATGCCAAAAGCGCTTGCTGATGCCACCAGATCTTGTACCGTATTGAGATACAGCATTTTGACTGCCGGAATATTAAATGAATTGCCCAAGGCAAAGCGGACTTGTACCGGGCCGTGGAATTTTCCATCGTAGTTGTGCGGACAGTACGGAGGTTGATTAATATTAGAAAAACACGTCGGGGTATCCAAAAACATCGTTCCCGGCGTCACGATATGTTTTTCCAAACCGAGCGCATAGTTAAAGGGTTTAAACGATGAACCAGGTTGCCGAGCCGCCGTGGTTACATTAAAGTTGCCTGAGGGACTGGCAAAATAGTCCGTGCTTCCTACCATGGCAAGTATTTCTCCCGTTGCGGGTTTCGTGACCAGTACTGCACCATTCGTCACATGAAGGCCATTGAGTTTGTCTACCTCGGCAGCTACCGTTGCTTGGGCATAATCTTGTAAATCGACATCGAGTGTCGTGGTCACTTTGAGTCCGCCGCGTTCAACTAGCGCTTCTCCGTACTTTTGTACTAATTGTTCTTTGACATACATGACAAAGTGCGGTGCTTTAATACCACTGGGTTTCGTAAATACTAAGGTCTGTTTTTTGGTTTCCTCAGCTTGACTACTCGTTATATACCCATCTTCTGTCATACGCCGGAGTACTTCTCCTTGACGAAGTTTGGCTTTTTCTGGATGCGCACCAAAGGGAGAATACAGTGTGGGTGCCTGAGGAAGACCAGCAAGGAGTGTTGCTTCTGCAAGGGTAAGATCTTTTGCTTTTTTGCCAAAGTATTTTTCGCTTGCCGTTTCTATACCCCATGCTGTACCTCCATAAGGAACTTGATTTAAGTACATTTCAAGAATTTTATCTTTTGGATACAAAAGTTCCACCCAAAAGGCTAAAATAATTTCTTTCACTTTTCTCGTTATCGAACGTTCTGGAGACAACAGGGCAGATTTGACGAGTTGTTGGGTGATCGTTGAGCCGCCCTGAAGGTTGCCTCTGGTTACGGTGGCAATGATAGCCCGAAGCACGCCTCCCAAAGGATTTATTCCGCCGTGTCGGTAAAAATCTTTGTCTTCAATGGATATCGTTGCTTGTTGCATATATTTAGGAATATCGGCAAGTGGCACCGGTGTACGATTTTGTTCAGCAAAGACATCAAAGAGGAGTTTGTCATTTCGATCGTAGATTTTTGTAGAAATAGGAATATCGTAACTCCCAAGTTTCGTCGGAGAGGGGAGATCTTTTAAGATTAAAACATACGATCCGACTAAAAGGCCTAACGGCAAGAGCCAAAATAAGTACGCAATGAGGCGCTTTTTTTGTATTGGTTGTTTCTTCTTCATGGCTTTCATTATATAATAAACGAAGTATACGTTGCCCGCCTACGCTTACTTTGTGACTTTTCAGTATTATTCATACACGTCACAAAGAGCGCGTGAGCGGCGGGCTTTGGAAACTGTTTCTAAAGGAGGCTATTTTTATGTTTTCATTACCAGATTTACCATATGCGTATAATGCACTTGAACCATATATCGATGAGCGCACCATGCAGATTCATCATGATAAGCATCACGCAGCGTATGTAAAAAATGTCAACGATGCCTTAGTTGGACATGACGATCTTCTTTCGATGTCTATCGAAGAGCTGGTCAAAAATCTTTCAAAAGTTCCGGAAAACGTTCGGACCAAGGTGCGCAATAACGGCGGAGGACATGCCAATCACAGTTTGTTTTGGCAAATCATGGCTCCCGCCTCCGCGAACGCTTCGGCGGGTAAACCAAAAGGGGAACTTGCAAAAGCAATTGATGCAGTATTTGAAAGTTTTGAAAAATTTCAGGAGAAGTTTTCTGCTGCCGGCATGGGACGTTTTGGTTCGGGGTGGGCGTGGCTTATTGTTGATGGCAAAAAACTTTCAATTGTCGATACCGCCAATCAAGATACGCCACTTATGGAAGGAAAAACACCCATTCTTGGGCTTGATGTGTGGGAACATGCATATTATTTGAAATACCAAAATCTGCGTGCTGATTACATTAAAGCATGGTGGCATGTCGTCAATTGGACAGAAGTTGCCAAACGATATGCCCAGGGTGCTTGATCCGCGGCTCTTCACTGCAAAAATTCCCAAAGACGTCATCCTTTTTGCCTGCGCATCAGGAGGAAGCACAAAGACGCACCTCGTTTACTTCAACGACGAATGCTTTGTCCTTGCTGATGGTTTGGCGAGTGTTCCTCACGCGGATGTAGCTTCCCAACTTGCGAGTGAGACTGTTTTGTGGGGATATAAACAAATTCGATTACGGCATACGTACTGGGCGGACAAAACATCTCTTATCCGACGAATTTTTCGAACAACGAATCTTACTATCTGGCAAAAGCACCGCGAGCCTGGATTTGGCGACGGACTAGCAACCAGCCTCCTTGTTGCTATCGTGGGTCCACGGGCCGTGTGGATAGGAAATGCAGGAACAAGCAGCGCATTTTTTTTCAAAAATGGGCAACTCATACGTCTTACGCGACAGGATACCGATGAAAAAGGCAAGGTGACCAAAGCATTGGGTTTTGTGCGATTAGGTCTGGCAGCACAGAATATTCATCAAAAATTCGTTCCTCCGGATACATTGCTTTTGGTAAATGATGGCATTACCCATGCACTCGATCCTCGTGCATTGGCTTTGTTATTGAAAGATGTAGGAACGACACAGGAACGTCTTTCTGAAACGGCTCGAAAGATTATGGTCAAAGCCCAAAAAGATGGGGGCGGAGAGAATTTGGCCGTCTGTCTTATTAAACGCGTTGCGAGCCTTCGATAATTTCCTGATATACTGATAGTATGCCTGATGAATTTTTTGCAGACATTTCTGACCAAAAGACGCCGCCGACGTATCGTTTTTTCAATGGAAAAGAGTGGGTCGTCAGTACGAGTGGAAAAACAACAGAAGTGCATTCTCCGATTGATCAGTCTGTACTTGGAACTATCCAAGTCGTCACGACAGCGGAAATTGATGCGGTGATGGAGTCAGCTAAAACCTTTCAGTCAGCCTGGGAGGCAATGCCTCTTTATCAACGCGTCAAAATCATGCATCTGGCGGCAGACTGGATACGTCACTTTGCCGATTATTTGATTCCTCTTTTGATGCGAGAAATAGGAAAAATCACAGATGAAGCAAAAGGGGAAATCATGCGTACGGCAGACCTTACGGACTATTTTGCCGATGAGGCACAATCCATTCGCGGGGAGACGATGGAAAGTGATAATTTTCCTGGATTTGAAAAAGGGAAAATTGCCTTGATTGAACGGGTAGCATATGGCACGGTGGTGGCCATTGCCCCGTTTAACTATCCAGTCAATTTATCGGCAAGCAAAATCGTTCCGGCACTTTTGATGGGCAATAGTGTGGTGTTTAAACCGCCGACGCAAGGAACAATCAGCGGACTGCATCTTGTTAAAATTTTTCAAAAAGCTGGGGTCCCCGCGGGTGTTTTAAGTTGCGTCACTGGTGGAGGAGGAGAGATTGGTGATTATCTCGTCAGTCATCCCAAAGCAGATATCATTACCTTCACCGGCAGTAGCGATACAGGAGCGGCAATTGCCCAAAAAGGCGGCATGAAGCCGTTGGTGTTTGAATGCGGGGGCAATAATCCTGCTGTTATTTTTCCCGATGCGGATATGAGCTTGACGGTTCGGGAGATTATCAAAGGCGGCTTTTCCTATGCCGGTCAGCGCTGTACCGCTATTAAATATGTACTGGCAACACAAGGAGTGCTAGATCAGTTAATGCCGGAAATCGTGAAGGAAATAGCCCAGGCGGTGCACATGGGCGATCCGCGAAGTCCGGAGACTAAATTGGTTGGGCCGGTGATTTCCGAACAAGCAGCAGAACATATTGAACAAATAATTAACGAAGCAGTGAGCGAGGGAGCAGCGATCGTGACCGGTGGCAAACGTAACGCAGCCTATATCGAGCCCACGATTCTTACCAACGTCAAGCCGACCATGAAGATTGTAGCAACGGAGGTCTTTGGTCCAGTCATTTCTTTTATTGCCGTCAAAAGTATGGATGAAGCAGTGACGATGATTAATGAGTCTCGTTTTGGTCTGCAGGCGTCCGTATTTACCAAAGACGAAGGCACCGGGATTGCCTTTGCCCGGCAACTGAACGTCGGTACGGTGCAAATCAACGGTTCGCCCCAGCGCGGCCCAGATCACTTTCCGTTTCTCGGTGTCAAACACTCCGGCATCGGCGTCCAAGGCGTACGGTATTCGCTGGAAGCTATGTCGCGCTTGCGGCCGATTATTCTCAATAAACCTGCATAATCTCTTTTAGAGATGGGGTGATTTTTTATGAGCGCAGAAATAAAATCTGAAGGTGTCAGTTCTCATCAGCAATTTTTGCATGCCATTGAAGAAAAAGTTGGCTTACCCCTTGAAGAGATATGCGATATGGCACCGGAAGATTATAGGAAGCTTATTGAAAAAAGACATGGCGGAAAACCCATGAAGATAGTACCTACTCTTTTAGATAGTGATCTTCTGACACATGAGCAGATTGAAAAGGGTGTAGATGAAGTCCTCGGTCACGTATAGTTTTTCCCGGCGTTCGTAATAAGGACATCATGTGGGTGGCTCTCGGTAAGCGATGCTTGAGTGATTTTAATAAACCGGGCATTTTTCCAGAGTTCTTTAATGGTTTTGCACCCCACATAAAACATGCCGGATTTTATGCCGCCGATTGCTTGATCCATGACCTCTTTGATACTACCGGTTACGGGCACTAAGCCTTCTACTCCCTCGGCAATCATCACGCGATCCTTATAACTTTTTCCATGAAATTCATCTTCGGATTTAATGCTCGCTCCTTTTTTCATAGCCGCTTCTGATCCCATGCCGCGATACATCTTGAAAAGATACGTATTTTTTTCTTCTTTGAGAATATCTTTAAATCGTGCAGGAACATGTTCAGCAGTAAGAGACATTTTTTCTCCCGGAGATTCTTCACATGAGGCAAACATGCGCCCCATCATGACCGTTGAAGCGCCAATGGCAAGCGCTTTGACCATATCCCCAGAATATTTGATGCCGCCATCGGCAATCACCGGAATACCCGCAGGTTTTGCAGCTCTGACGGTTTGGGCGATAGCGGTTAACTGCGGTACACCCATGCCGGATACAATCCGCGTGGTACAAATTGCCCCCGGTCCCATGCCTACACGCAGACTATCTGCTCCTGCATCAATGAGCGCCTGAGCGCCATCGTAGGTAGCAATATTTCCCGCCATCACGGGAAGCGTAGGATAGTGTTGTTTGAGATATTTGACGGTGTCAATCACTGATTTTGCATGACCGTGAGCAGAATCGACACAGACGATGGTGACACCAGCTTTGACAAGTGCTTCCACGCGTTCTTCAAAACCGCGACTGGCGCCCACTGCCGCTCCCACTGGAAGTTTTTGTGTAACGACTTTGGCTACTTCTGCCGCTTCGTCGGCAACGGTGAGATTGCGATGGATAATACCAATGCCTCCTAATTGTGCTAAGGCAATTGCCAGTTCACTCTCCGTGACGGTATCCATGGGAGCGGAAACAAAGGGTGCTTTGAGCGTGATGGTTTTGGTGAGTTTCGTCGTTATGTCAATGGCATCTCTGCCGAAATCGGCATAGGCGGGGAGAAGGAGCACGTCATCATACGTTAAATATTCTGGAATGTTGGTTAAGGGATTAGTCATAGTGAATAAAGCTTGCCTTTGTTGCAATGTCATTGGCTTTGAGCAAGTCCTCCTTTGTTAAAATATTATTTTTTAGTAATAATTCGTATTCGCCGCGTAAACTAATGCGGTGCATCTCCGGGCCGTCGGTGTTAATCGTGAAAGGGACGTGATGATTTTTAAGTGTTTGGTAAATTTGTCGCATGTGATCAAAATCGGCGATGAGTTTTGTATGCAGATTGGATGTCGGACAGGTTTCCAAAACAATGTGGTGACCAGATACATGTTTCATAAGTTTAGGATCATTCACACACGCAATGCCATGGCCGATGCGATTTGGTGATAATTCCTCAATCACTTCCCACATTTCATCCACGTTGGTTGCCTCGCCAGTATGAATTGTGACACCTAATCCTGCGGTTTTTGCATCTTTGATAAGATGGGCAATCTGTTTCGGCTTGAAGGTTTTGCTTTGTTCGTTAAGTTGTATGGGGCCGGCTAAATCAATACCTACCACGCCACGGTTTTTATATTTGATGGCTTTTTTGACGATTGCCGCGTTTTCTTCTTCGGTAAATCGTCTGTCCATCATCAAAATGATTCCTGCGGCCACCGGGTACTTGAGCATTGCCCGTTCCATACCTTGTAAAGTGAATACAATGAGGTGATCTAAATCTCGTTCGCCGCCGCGGGCACGCAAGATAGGATTAAACCGTAGTTCAAGTTTCGTGATGTTGTTTTTTCGATAGGCTCCGGAAATTGCCGTTTGAATAGCAGTAAATAGCGCTTCTGGTGATGATTGGATTTTTTCCGTCAAATCATAGAGTTTGAGGTATTCTTCATATTCTTTCGTTTCATAAATAGTGACCAAGCGTTCAAAATGCCAGTAATCTTTCGTCGGAAGTTTTAAACCTTGATCATGAGCCAACTCCCACAGCATGGTAGGCGAGACGGAAAACCCTAAGTGGGTATGGAGTTCTGTTAAGCCAATGTCGTCTAAAAAAGATAGGTCAGTCATATTTTTATTCCCATCGCATGGTTGCCGGTGGTTTTGTTGTTATATCATACACAACTCGTGATACATCAGAAACTTCGTTGACAATCCGCGAAGACATACGCGCAAGCACATCGTGAGGAATGCGTGTCCACTCGGCGGTCATCACATCTTGTGAATCCAGAGATCGTATCCCTACTACTTCTGCAAATGCTCGCTCGTCACCTTTAACTGCTGTTGAGAATGCCCCGGTCATGACGGCCCAACATTCATACACGTTTTCGTATAGGTGAGCACTTCGCATTTCTTCAACGACGATCATGTCGGCTTGTTTTACTTGACTAAGTCGTTTTTCCGTGACTTCTCCTCGTATATTGATGGCATAGCCTGGGCCAGGCCATGGTTGCTGATTCGTGACGTCATCTGGTAATCCCGCTAATCGTCCGAGTTGTCGTACTTCATCTTTGTAATAATTTCGCACTGGCTCGAGAAGTTTTAAGTGCATATCTTTTGGGAGACCGCCGACATTGTGATGTGATTTGATGTGCGAAGCGTGTTTGCTGCCTTTGGATTCAATCACATCAGAGTAAATCGTGCCTTGTCCCAAAAAGGCCGCATCTTGGTGTTTCGCCGCTTCCTCTTGAAAAATATCCACATACAGTTTACCAATGGTTTTGCGTTTGACCTCCGGATCGGTGATACCAGTGAGTGCCTCCATAAATCGTTTGCGTGCATCGATGAACACTAAATCTGCATGGATGAGTTTGGTAAAAATTTCCTTCACGCGAATGTCTGTCTCCGGTCGCATGAGTCCTGATTCTACATAGACGGGGATTAAATTTTTTCCAATTGCTTTGCCAATGAGGAATGCTGCCACGGTGGAGTCCACCCCGCCAGAGACGGCACAGATGACTTTTTTGTCACCCACGATTTCTTTAATCGATTGAATAATGCTGTTAGGACTTAGTTCTAGTGGCGCTAATTTTTCGCCACAGATATCGCAGGCGAAATTTTCCAGTATTTCCAAACCATATTGCGTATGATCTGCTTCTGGATGAAACTGCACGCCAAAGAGTTTACGCGTTTCATCAGCAACAGCGGTGTAGGGGACGCTTCTTGTGGTTCCCATCACGGTAAATCCTTTGGGGAGGATAACGACGGTGTCGCCATGAGACATGATGACGGAAAATTCATCTTTGGGGAGCGAAAATAGAGAATTCTTTTGGGTGAGCTTAAGAGTTTCCGGACCATATTCTTTGTGGGTGTTTTGTACTTTGCCGCCCAAAAGATGTGCCATAAGCTGCCACCCGTAACAAATGCCAAGAATGGGAATGTCCAGTTCAAATATTTGTTTAGATATCGTTGGGGCGCCTTCTTGATACACGCTTGCCGGGCCACCCGAAAAAATGATTCCACGAGGTTTTTTTTCTTTAATTATTCCAATTGCGTCTTCCGGATCTACATATTCAGATACCACACCAAGTTGTCGAAGTCGTCGGCCGATAAGGTGTGCAGTCTGTGATCCAAAATCAACGATCAGAATCATATGGGCATATTCTTCGAACGAAGTGAGAAGTTTATAATAGTTCTCGCTATCGCTCGAACAATAATTCAGCTATAGTGTTTTTCTACAAATTTTATTTGATCTTTCGTATACTCAAGACTCTCTAGAAATTGCTCGATTTCTGCTTTTGACTTTCCTTCTTTTTCCATTTTTTTAGAAATGAGAAGAATCATTTCAGTTGGTTCGTAAGGAAACAGAATCCATTTGGTCGTTTCTGCTGCAAAGAAATCCGGTTTAAACGTGGAATGGGGTTTATAAAACATGGTGACCGTGGCGACTTCTTGTGGATGAGATTCATTAAGATGTTCTACAGCACGGATAAGGGTTTTGCCAGAATCGGCAACATCATCAACTAATAAAACACGTTTGTCTTGAATTGATTTCTGGAGAGGAAGGACTATAGTCAATTCTCCTTGAGCTTGGATATCGGTATAGCTTTGGATGGAGATGGTGGAGATAGGGATTCGTAAAAGATCAGTGAGGAGATGTCCAAGCGCTAGTCCGCCACGAGATATGGCAACAATTTCATCATACGGGATTTTTTTGGCCAGGATGGCATCGGCCAGAGTTTGGGCGAGAGTGTGATACTCATTCCAGGAAACTGGAAGATAATCGACTGCCATAGTTAATGGTACTGCCAATCTTGATTTTTGTCAAGATGATCATTAGAATAGGAACATGGAAACGGCGCATTCCCTCAAATACAGCAGTATTGCTATCTCTGGCAGACCCGGCGCTGGCCGGTCAACACTGCTTAAAAATTTAAAACCCATTGTTGATCCTCTGGGGTGGGAAACATTTTCCGGAGGAGATTGGGCACGGCAATTTGCTATCAAATCCGGAAAACATCATTCTGGCGACGTCACTCATCATAAAGCTACCGATTACGGTGATGACATAGACCTTCAAATTGATGTGGCGATGCGTGAAAAACTTACCAATCCTGATACGCATGTTGCTGTGGAATCCTGGATTGCTGGATGGAACATGCGGGGGTTAAAGCACGTCCTTAAGGTCCTTTTGATGTGTGATGATGCGCTTCGGATTGATCGCATCGTCAATCGCGATAATATTACGGTGGATCAGGCAAAAGAGCACCTCAAAGATCGAGAAGAAACCAATCTTATCAAATGGCAGCGGATGTATAAAGTCAATGACTTTTGGGATCCCAAATATTATGATCTTGTCATTAATACCTATTCTCATGGTCCACAGGAAACACTCAATTTAGTATTACAAGCGCTTGGGTATTACTCTGCCAATGGCCAGCCAAAAGAAAAATAACAGCGTGTTCGGCTTCTCGCAAAACGTCATCGTTCTTTCTCTTGTTTCATTTCTTAATGATATCGGCGGAGAAACGATAAAAAAGACGATTCCGCTTTTTCTTTCCAATGTTTTGGGTGCTCCTACAACGATTATTGGTTTGGTTGAAGGGGTTGCTGATGCCACGCCGCAACTTTTTCAACCCATCTCCGGATATATTTCCGATGTGTTCCAAAAGCGTAAATGGCTCGTGGCGTTTGGACAGCTCTTGCGTTCCTTTATGCTGGTGCTTTTTTGGGTAACGACGTGGCCGCAGGTACTTCTCGTTCGGTTTTTAGACCGAAGCGGGAAGGGAATTGCGCAAGCCCCGCGGGATGCACTGATTGCTGACTCGGCGGCAAAACATCATGTTGGCCGAGCATTTGGATTAAATCGTATGGGTGATAATGGGGGCGCCGTCGTTGGTCTGGTTCTTGCCAGTATCCTCGTTTTTTCCTTGCAACAAGGAGCACGTATGCTGACTGCACCTATGTTTCATGGTATTGTCCTATTTGCTGTTATTCCGCTCATCATTTCTCTTTTCCTCCTCACATTTTTTATTCAAGATGTGCGCATTAAACAGAAACAAGAACGATTGGTTCTTCATAATAGCTTAGGGCACAAATTTTATCTCTTTTTGTTTTTTTCATTTTTATTTATGTTGGGCAATTCCTCTGATGCATTTTTGATTTTAAAATCTCAATCTGCAGGCGTGTTGGTCTGGCAGATATTTTTACTTCTTGCATTGTATAGTTTGGTTTCATCGTTATCCGGTTTGCCACTATCGAGTTTATCGGATCGGATTGGACGAAAAAAGTTATTAGTCAGCGGTTGGATTGTGTACAGTGTGGTTTACTTTTTGTTTGCCCGGGTCTCGTCCGTTGCCACGATCACGTTGCTTTTTTTCGGATATGGGTTTTATTATGGTTTGACGGAAGGATCGGCCAAAGCATTTGTGTCTGACATTGTGCCAGCAAAGCGCCATGCGACTGCCTATGGCATCTACAATATGGTGACGGGCGTTACGGTATTTGTCGCATCACTCCTTGCTGGATTTTTGTGGCAAGCAATTTCTCCTGCTGCACCATTCTATCTAGGGAGTGCGACGGCACTCGTTGCAGCAGTTGGATTGTGGGTTACGTTATGATTCCGACAGAACAAGAAGCAAAAGCATTGTGGGAAACATATCAGTTGCCGGAGAAAAAACGGGTACATGTGGCACTGGTTGCCAAGGTAGCAGTTTTCCTTGCGAAGAAAATTACCCAATTAACGAATCAACCAATTAACCAATCATTGCTTTTAGCCGCAGCTCTTTTGCATGATATTGATAAAAATATTCCCAAACTTCCCGGAGAACAGCATCCGGATGCGGGAGTTCGCATTCTTCGGGAAGAAGGGATGGAGGAAGTGGCAGAGCTTGTCAAAACGCATTCTGTTCATTTTATTCTTGACCCCGCCACTGCACCAAACACCTGGGAACAAAAGATTTTATTTCTTGCCGATAAAATGGTCAAATACGAAATTATCACGGTGGATAAACGGTTTGCCCTGTGGAATGCTGAGCATTTGCCGGCCAAAGAGCAAGATGTTTTGGATCGCGCATATTCGAAAGTGAAGGCTTTGGAACGAGAAATTTTTGACATCATTGGCATTACTCCTTCAGATGTGGTACAACTAGTATAAATAAGGGAGGAACTATGAGGAAACAACAAATGATTGGTTTAGGACTTTTTATTATTGCTCTTGCATCTCCATCAGTGGTTTTGGCTAAATCCGTCAAGCCGACCATAGTCATGGAAGAGACGAAGTCGCCGAAAATGGAAGCTGGTGACGTGTTGGCGGCAATGCAAGATAAGAAAAAATCAGACTATCTTTTGCCATACCCCGGCATACTTCTGGATAGTCCTTTGTATTTTCTTAAAAAACTTCGTGATCAAATTTTAGAAAAACTCATTGTCGATCCCATACGAAAAGCAGAGTTTCATCTGTTGCAAGCAGATAAATTTTTAAATATGGGTATATCTCTCAATG